>Ga0209019_1000357_pt1 | contig 23465 bp, 22 predicted proteins | sample METZYME_3_300m_FD_187549 | JGI IMG/M metagenome (GOLD analysis project Ga0209019, IMG submission 187549) | Marine microbial communities from oxygen minimum zone in mesopelagic equatorial Pacific - METZYME_3_300m (SPAdes) (version 2) | ecosystem: Environmental > Aquatic > Marine > Oceanic... | reverse complement strand
CTCCGAATTAAATCCCACACGGCCTGGAAGCTTGGTTAGCTCAAAATTGAATGTCTGGTTTCGTTTTGAACCGACTGTAAGCCGGCGTTTTAGTGGGGAATAGCCTGGTGCTGTTGCACTGACTTGATAATCCCCCTCCCTGAGTAGTCGGTAGCCAAGCGCTGTTAGTTCGAACCCTCCACTGACTACAACTTCCGCCGAATCGGGTTCGAAGATGAAACGTACCGACTTTGCCGTAAAACTGAACCAGAGCCCTCCAACAAGCACGAGTAGTAGTGTAGCGAGGGTTAACTGTCTTTTACTGAGTCGAAATCGGTTAGAGGTCGCAGCTGGTTCGGAGGGTTTAAATGTCGTTGGGTGGATTTTCCCGACGGGATTTTCATCGACCATGCGTTAAATCCGTTCCTCACAAACGATGGAAATGGGTCCCATCGATGGCTCAACGACGATGGTCATGCGGACGTCTCGACAACCGTCGCTACTCCCCAACAACGTATAACGACCAGGGCGAAGATTTAGTTCGTGCCGCTCGAAGGTCCCGAGCTTTCCGACACGATAGATGCTTACCTCAGTGATGCGATCTGAGACAAGGACAAGGGGAAGCGGCGTTCCGGCTCGCTCCATTAGGGTTCGAAACGCTCTCTTTTTATCGTCAAAAGTTGATCCCCGACCGGTCTGGTCGAATGCGGCTGCGAGGGTCATATTGGCTTTTGCATATTCCTCGTCCAACGAAAGAACGTGCGGATCGTCAAGATACCCATCCATGGTTTTGATAATTGTAGTAAGGCCTCGAAGGTCTTCGCGCCCATCTCTCGCGTACCTTACTGATCGATCGAGAAGGAGAGCTTGATCGTACGCGGCCATTGCGTCGGCCCATCGTCCTTCTTTCTTTGCGAGTTCCGCGGTAGATCGTAATTCGTCCAATTGCATCAGCAAACGATTCTGTTTGGTTTGGTTTAGTCCATCGATAGCGACAGAATCGCCGGGCTTTAGCACGAGCGCTTTGTCGAACGACGAGGTCGATGCGTCAAATCGCTTTTTTCGCATCGCTACAAATCCCTCGGAAACGAATCGGTTGTACTGGGCTTCTTTTTCAAGATCCAGAAGATTGGCAAGGGCCTCGCCAAGGCCGTTCGTATTTGGATCAAGCCCCTGGAGTTCATCCAACGTCGTGCGAGCGCGTTTGAGATCGCTACGCAGCAAGGAACGGTCAAGATCTCGGAACAGTGCGGAAATTTTTGGTAGAAGGGTTGCTCTTCTACGACCGTTTTCGGCGATCGGATCGCCGGGGATAATCATCAAGGCACGTTGATACGCGATGGTAGCTGCGGCTTCATCTCGTTGGTCGAGAGCAAACTGGCCATTCGCGATCGATTGACTATGTTGGGTGCGACCTTCATCAATGAGTTTCTTTAACGCCGTTGTGGCTGATCGATACGCTTCCATCGCGCGTGCGTATTCATTTTCGACAAAGTGGCGGTCGGCGACGGTCGCAAGTTCTTTGACGTGCTCGTATTCGTTGGCGCCCCATGAGTCGATGTTCATTTCGTCTTCAAGTACTGCTTGTAACTCGACGAACGAAGCCAGCTCGACCGTCGCCTCTTCTCGTGCTTTTTCGCGCTCAAGATTCGCATAGGGCGCGAGTAATTGTGAATCTTCCGATTCTCCGACGGATACTTCGCGCTTGCTTTCCCTCGAGGCACGAACGTCAGCCGTGCGTTCTCGAACCACCTCGGGTAAGAATACGAACACGAAGATACCGGCGGTGCCGAGGGCTACCGCCGCCGCGAGCCAGCGAAAACTAAATTTCCGATCGCCAGAAAAACGAGATTTTGTCGGCCGATCGTGAGATAGCGGGGGTAATGTCGGCGTGATTTTGATCGGTGTTTCCGCTTCCATTGGATTCTCTAAAGCAAACCACTGGGCATACGTCTAGCCGGCATCGATCCCTGATTCTTCAGTCGCGTTCGGGTCGCCGGCCCCCATTTCTGTCCGATAGATCCTTCGCAGAATGCGCCGAAGTTCTTCATATTGCTCATCTACGCTACCTTGAAGGGCGATCGATTCATTCTCTAGTTCGATCGTGTGTGGCATGATTTCTGCTTCTGCCGACACTCCGAGCTCGCGTAACACTTCGATATGTAGTTGTGCATTCGCCCGTTTCGCAATACCCGATTTGATCATCATGGCACCACCAATGATGGCTAGAGTTCCGCCATATTGAGTGACGTTATTGTCGCTCGTTTGTGCTGCAACACCGGCAACAATACCCGCGGTGCCAGCGAGTAGTCTTGCGCGTGCTTTGTTACGTTCTTCCCGATACGCGATGGCTTCGCTATAGGTTGCTCGACGCCAATTCTGGTAGGGCGTAAACATTTCATTGGCGAAGCTCGAAAAATACTCATCGAGGGTGTCAATGAAAAGATACTCGCGTTCGCGGATCATGCGCACGCGCGACAACATTGGGTCGTCAGGGGCCGGTAAACGGCGTATTTGATATTTCCCCGGTGTCGTTTCGATTACGTAATCTTCGAAGGCATCGGTCGCAAAGTCTCTTGCGAACCGCATTTCGGCCGTTGTCCGAATGGCCAGGATCTCTTCCTCGGTCAAGCCCATCCTGAATCCAAGCAAGTCGTTTGCGATTTGATTGTATGTTGCTTGGTACGGATCGATGTCGCGGGGAATTGAAACGTCGTAGGCGTATTTGCTTGCTAAGGTCTCGTAAACGCTGTCGAACCAGACCTGTCCACGAGCATCGGACGCGACCACATGCAGATTCAAGCGTTCACCATCGGAATGCAAAATCGTTGCGGAGACCGTCAAATCGACGGCATGCGAAAGCCGCGGGACGACACGTACGGCGCCCCAGTTGCCGGTGGATTGAAGCAGGTTCTTCGCGACGTAGGCCATATAATTGGACTCGGCTCGACGAATTTCAGGCTGGATGTTGAGCTCGGTTTGTTCATCGAACGATTCGGGTACGTTCGGATCAAAGACGGTGATGCCGACGTCAAGAAGTAACTCTTCTGAGGGTGGGACGACGAGTATTTCCGGCGGTGCCATGTCGACGGTTCTGACCGTTTGGGTGACGCAGCCGAGCAACTGAAATAGTCCGACGAGTAGTAGGATTCGCCGCAGACGATAGTCAAGGACGGTTTTCAAAAACATTAGGAACCCGATTTATAACGCCTATAGTCGTCCCAAAGCGCTTGCCGGAGCTCGGGATCGGATTCGGCCATCGCAGCTTCACGTAGTTGCCGTGCGACTACATCGTCGTCCTTGGCGTCAGGTATATCGGCGGGTAGGGCCGCAACGACAGGACCCGGCGTGGGGACGGGGACCGCACGTCTGTCTGCCCCCGGCGGCGCAGTATCGGGAAGAGATCCTCCTCCTGAATTGGTTCCGCCACCTGGTGTTGTTTGTTCAATGCTTGAGGTCATCACTCTCTGATTTTGTCCCGCACGATCATTCGATCGTGCAAGAACGATCTTTCGACCTTCGAGTATCTCGCCATCGAAAACGTCCAATGCTCGATCGAGTTCGTCGTCGCCAGATGCATTAACATCGACTCCGTCCCTGTTTGAGGAAGGACTACCCGGTTGATTCTCTGTACCCGCAGTTTCGACGGATTGATCTCCTGTCGACAGATCTCCGTCGGGATCTAGCGTGCCCGATTCCTGAGTTGCTTCGGTGCCACCATCGGCTTCGGCAACTTCTTCACCGGGTAGTTCTGTAGCGGTTTCCCAGCCATCGTCACCCTCTCCCGTTTCCGCTGCTGCGGGGTCTGTCGATGGTGGCGTGGGTGTCCCGCCGGCGGTTGCGGGCTGGTCACCTTGATCATCCGATGGGGAGCCTTGTTCGCTGGTCGTCGACTCAGGCATCGAAGTCGGCGAAGGAATCGATTGTTGGGACGTCGACGGTAATGACGGGGTCGATGGCAAAGATTGTCTTGATGGCGATGGCATCGATGGTGTTGATGGTACGGACGCGCTAGATGATGACGGCGATTGGGTCGACGGACTTGGTGAACTGGTTTGTGATGGCGGCTTTGGAGTCGAAGGGCGACTGGGTGTCGACTGTGAAGTACAGCCGAAACTTAGCGCAAGTGCGGTCAGCGCGACGATCGAGAAAAGGCTTCGCATGCGCCTATGGTTCATGGGTTCCTCCTTCGTTCACGTAGTTTAACGTCATCGAAGTGAATCCGGGATGAACGTACTCCGATCCTGACGGATTGGATAGTTTTGTGATCCGGTCGCGTCCAATGTTCATCGATTCGCGTCGACCTGGATACTTACCGATCGGCTTCGTCTTTGGGGCCACGAGATCCAGGTCTCGGGTAGTAATCGAAGGTATGTGAGAGTCGAACATCGTGTGTGGCGACAGGTTTCCCGTCGACGAAAGCAGGCCGATAGCGTGCTTTACGAGCTTGTTTACGAACCAGAAAGTCGCTTCCCGAGGGTTCCGCGCGCTCGGTGATCAAATCGGTGACGGCGCCGCGTTTGTTGACCGTAAAGGACAGCTCAACAAAACCTCTGGTTGCTCGGGGGCGCGTCGCATTGGATAGAGCTTTCGGATCGTGTGGAAGCGATAAATAAATGGGTTTTGGGGACCGAAGTTCCCGATCAATAAAGTCTGTCGAGGAACGGCCGTCAAAGGAGAGCCAAACGTCTTCGTAGAGGATTTGCGCACGCTTGTTTTGTTGGAAGAGAAGATACCAGTCGGCCAGATCTAATTTTGCTTGTCCGACTTCTTCACTATCCGTCTCACTTTGTGCGAGTAACATTTTTACGATTTCGATTAATGCGGCTTCGCCTTCACGAAAGTTATTGATGCGCGTGGGGGGGAGGCGACTGAGATCGGACGATGAGCCCTTGCGCCGACTCGCGACGATGTCTTCAATATTGGGAATCTCCGCAGGCGCGAATTTTTCCAACCTATATGTATTCGCAATGCCCCGTAAGGCTTCGATGAGGATGGGATGACCCTCGCCGTAATGGGTTTCGGCGAGAGTCCGAGCTTTCTCGAAGAAGGTTCTTGCCATAAAAATGTTGTAGGTCTTTGCGTACCAATTAGCGAGTGCGAAAGTACCTGGAATGAGCGCGATTTCATCTTCCGATTGATCGAAATTTCGTTCAAGCACGTAGTAGGCGTATTCGTGTCGATCATTTGCGGCCACAATATCGCCATTGGCGTGATGCGCGTTTGCTTCTCGGTAGACCACGGCCACTTGGTCCGGATCGTGAAGCCCGGCATTTACCCGGCGTATGTGCAGGGCTCGGTCATAGGCGTTGAGCGCGTTGTCGTAATCACCGTAACCAGCCAGTCCGTCACCGAGGACCACTAGTGGCTCGACCAGGGCTATGTCGTATCGTCCTCGTACGGTCTCGGTTCGACGAATCTCTCTTTCGGCTAGGCGGATCGCCTCTTCGTATTCACCCGTCTCGATTTGATCTTTTGCTACCTCGAGTGTTTCGTTTCCGCCAGTCGAGTTATTTGAAGACGATGAATCAACAGAACGTTTCGTCGATTCCTCGCCAACGACATCACTAGCCGTCGCGGTTATCGCATGCATTAAAAGGGGTAAGAAGAACCACAAACACCAGAGCATATTTCGTGGCGAGGATTTTTGACGCCGCCGAAAAATGGCGAATATTGGCCCACAAGCGAACGATGATGAACTGGTATTCATCGATACCTCACCTCCAATCCAACGATCTCGAAGGTATGCCCAGTTATTGTGTACAGATGCAATGGCGTGTTGGTTATCGCGGATTCAGCTAAGATCATCCATCGTGACGGATATTGACCACGAAATCGACACGCGCGGGTTGTTTTGTCCTGAGCCACTGATGTTGGTGAGGAACAAAATTCGCGAAATGACCTCGGGCGAAACCATACGCATTGAGGCCACGGACCCCTCGACGAAAAGAGACTTCACGAATTTCTGTCGGTTTTTGGGTCACCAATTAGTCCAGTGTTCGGAAAATGGGGATATTTTCGAGTACGTCATTAAAAAAGGTTGACGACTGAACAAAGTGACCCCAGCACACTACTTTGCGTACGGTAGCAATATGAATCCCGCTCGAGTCGTCGACCGGGGGATTCGTTTTACTCAGATATCGGCTGCGGTCCTTGTTGGTTATGTCCTAAGTTTCAACAAGCGTTCACGCGAGCAAAAGGGTGCGGGACACGCAAACATTGTCATCCAGCTTGATGGCTGCGTTGAAGGTGTTCTGTACCAACTAGAGAGTGCAAACGAAATTGAGAAAATGGACGTTTTCGAGCACGTGCCTACAAATTACAGCAGAGATGTCGTGAGAGTTAAAACCCAAGCTGACGAGCTACCTGCCTGGACCTACTTCGCGAATCCGAAGGTCGTTTTGTCGGGATTAAAACCTCCTTGTTGGTACCTCGCGCACCTCCTGCGCGGACGCCCTTATTTGAGCGATCGGTATCATGAGATGTTGGAATCCATCGAATGCGTGCCCTGAGTCATTCTGACGTTGCTACGGTATTTGATCGCATGTGTTTGGATTACCGTGTCGCGACGCACGGCCGATACGTCGAACCATCGTATGTCGTTGGAGTCCGCCTCGAAAGGGACCAAAGCTGGACGTTGAAGTCAGTTGGCTGAGAGGTGTGACTGCATCGTTATTGGCGCGGGTGTGGTCGGCCTTGCTGTTGCTCGAGCGCTTGCGCGCAATGGGCGCGAGGTCCTGGTACTAGAGCGCCAAAACGCGTTTGGGACAGAAACTTCGAGCCGAAACTCGGAAGTGATTCATGCGGGAATTTACTACCCCACGGGATCGCTGAAAGCTCGGATGTGCGTTCGCGGTAAAGAACTCTTGTACGAGTACTGCGAAAACTACCGGGTTCCTTGTGAACGAATCGGCAAGATAATTGTTGCGACGTCAGCACGGCAATTCGAAACATTGCGCGACTATCAGCGGAAGGCGAAGGAAAACGGGGCTGGTGAGCTCCCGTGGCTGTCACAACACGACGTGGAAAAATTGGAACCCGCGGTATTGTGCCGAGCTGCAGTCCTTTCGCCTAGTACCGGCATCATCGATAGCCATTCATTCATGTTGAGTTTGCTCGGCGACCTCGAAGCCCATAACGGCATCATTTCCTACCTCACGGAGGTTTCGGCAATTAACACTAATTCGGGCATAACGGTTCGATGTGATGGCTTCGAATTAGCTCCGCAGGTATTAGTGAATTCGACTGGGCTTGATGCGGTGGCCCTCTCACCCGCCACGGGGCCAGAGGATCGCGGTTATTTTGCGAAGGGCCACTATTACGTGCTTTCGGGTATGTCGCCTTTTAACCGATTGGTGTACCCGGTGGCAGAGGAGGGTGGACTAGGTGTGCATGTAACACTTGATCTTGCACATCAGACTCGGTTTGGTCCCGATGTCGTTTGGACGGACGGCCCGGACTATACATTCGAAACCTCAAATTTAGATCGCTTTATCGATGCGATCCGCCGTTACTACCCGGATCTTGATGCGACTCGATTGCATACCGGTTACACGGGTATCCGGCCGAAACTAGGCCCAGCAGACGCGCCAACATCCGATTTCGTAATCAACGGTCCGGAGCGGACGGGCGTTTCCGGATACGTCGATTTACTTGGAATCGAATCGCCCGGATTGACCGCTTCTCTCGCTATTGCGGAACGGGTGGTTGAGCTGATTGGTCGATAGGAGAAGGCGGTGATACGGCTCGACGAATGACTTTTGCGACTGAGGCCATTCAAATTTGCTTGGCAAGACTCGATTCTGCCGAGGGCCCAAGGAGACTCTTGCACGGTCGGGGCGGCGGTTATGAGGAATATCGCTATGTCGTAGTCGATTGGTATCCCCCCTACATATTGATCGGGTCATTCGACGGAGGTGAGTATTCTGATCTCGTCGCAGCACTCTCAACCCACTCGTCCGTCGAAGGCATACTTATCCAAATGCGTCGTGGACGGGAAACGTCAGCGACAAGCGTAATGGGCTGCGTTCCAGAGGAGTTTTTGGTCGAAGAAAAGGGTTTAGTTTTTCGGATACGTCCATACCGTTCACAGAATGTAGGTCTGTTCTTAGACATAGCGCCTGTCCGCGATTGGGTTCGCGAACGCGCTTGTAACAAAAAAATCTTGAATCTTTTCTCATATACCTGCTCGTTTTCGGTGTACGCAGTGGCGGGTGGTGCTGAGGCTGTAATAAATAATGACATGAGCCGGGCGGCGCTTGATTGGGGCCGGGACAATCATCGGATCAATCGTCATGACCTCGGCCGGGTCAAAATGCTACCGCACAATGTGTTTGGTTCTTGGGGCAAACTCCGCAGACTCGGTCCTTACGATATGGTGATTTGTGATCCACCGACCCGACAGCATGGAAGCTTCGTCGCGGAAAAAGACTACGGTCGGGTGATTAAGCGGCTAATGAGTTTGGCCAAACCCGGGGGCGATGTGCTGATTTGTCTTAATTCCCCGTTTCTTGGTCGACATTTTGTCGAGGATCAGATGGCTCGGTGGGGTGAGAGACTCATGTTTCAAGGTTGGTTACGGACGTCAACGGATTTCAACGAAACCAATACCGAGGCCGGGCTTAAGGTTGGCCACTATCGCATGGATGTGCGGAAATAAGTCAAAGTCGATGGCGGTATCTACTTTTGCCGGTAGCGTTGGAGAAACTGCCCTATATGATCGATCGCTCGTTCGAGTTCATCCGCGCGCGGAAGAAAAACCATGCGAAAGTGATCGGGTGCTGGGTAATTAAAGCCGCTACCTTGCACAACAAGAATTTTTTCTTGTCGCAGTAAGTCGAGCACGAATTTCTCGTCGTCCAAGATATTGAATCGTTTTGTGTCAATGCGAGGAAAGAGATAGAAGGCGCCCTTGGGTTTACTGCATTCGATCCCCTGGATTTCATTAATACGCTGGAACGCAATATTTCGTTGTTCGAAGAGTGCGCCGCCAGGGCGCAAGTATTCCTTGATACTTTGGTGCCCGCCAAGGGCGGTTTGAATGGCATGTTGCGCCGGTACATTTGCACAAAGCCTCATCGAAGCGAGAATATTCAATCCCTCCAGGTAGTCTTTTGCTCGATGTTTGGGACCACTGACGACCATCCATCCCATCCGGAAACCGGCGACGCGATAAGCTTTCGACAGTCCATTGAACGTTAACGTAAGCACGTCTTGAGAAAGAGATCCGATCGGTATGTGCTCGGCATCGTCGTACACGATCTTTGAATAGATCTCATCTGAAAATAACACGAGATCTTTCTGTCTCGCCCAACCCAGAATGTCGGTTAGCGCTTGGCGCTCGTACACGGCGCCTGTGGGGTTGTTTGGATTAATAATTACGATTCCGCGAGTCTTACGACTCGTCTTCTTGCGGATATCATCGATGTCGGGTTGCCAATCTGAACCTTCGTCGCATCGATAATGGACTGGATTGCCGCCACTTAGACGAACGGCGGCGGACCACAGCGGATAATCGGGCGTGGGGATGAGAATTTCGTCACCGTCGTTTAACAGCCCTTGCATTGCCATGACGATGAGTTCGCTGACTCCATTACCCAGGAAAATGTCATCGACTTCTACATCCGCGACTCCTATTTGTTGGCACTCCTGCATTACCGCTTTACGTGCCGAGTAGAGACCTCTTGAGTTCTCGTATCCCTGAGAATTGGGAAGATTGTGGATGACGTCGCGCAATATTTCTTCGGGTGCATCGAACCCAAAGGGCGTCGGATTACCAATATTCAATTTTAGAATCCGATGACCCTCGTCCTCGAGTCGCTCGGCTTCTTGCATCACTGGCCCTCGAATCTCGTAACAAACATCGTCGAGCTTCGAGGACTTAACAAATGGCTTTTGTCCCGTCGGGGTCAGTTCGGCCACTTTGCTGGGTTGTTGCTTATCGCGTTGCATACGTCCTACGGGTCCGTAAAATCTATAATGGACAGACGAGGCATGTTAGCAGGAGGCCTTAATATGAGTAAGGTTGTTAAGTCGGACGAAGAATGGCGAGCGGAATTGTCGGCTCAAGAATTTGAAATTACCCGGCGTGCGGCAACGGAACAAGCGTTTACGGGTGAGTACTGTGAAACTAAAACGCCGGGTATGTACCTATGTCGATGTTGCGGCGAACCATTGTTCGATTCAAAAACTAAATATGACTCAGGAAGTGGTTGGCCTAGCTTCTACGAACCGATTAACAGCGATGTGGTTGATACTCGAGAAGATCGAGCAATGTTCATGGTGCGCACGGAAGTTCTTTGTTCCCAATGCGATGCTCATCTGGGCCATCTATTCCCTGATGGTCCAGAGCCGACAGGACTTCGGTTCTGTATGAATTCAGCGTCGCTTAAACTCGACTCGACGGACGCATCCAAATAGTCACGTTCGGCTGGAAAGGGAACCGAAACTCGCTATTGATCTAAAAACCAGCTGCCGTTCCTTCCTTTCGATGGTCCGACGCGGCGCAGTACCCGTCTTCGAGACAACAAATAAGCTGAGCGCCTCCAAATAACCCTTCGTCTTCTACCAAACGTGCCTCGTGTCCCCGTTCCTGTAGAGCTTTGACGGTTCCTGGCGGCGTGCCAGTTTCAAGTGCCAAGCGGTAATCGGGACTAACATGCCAACGCGGAGCGTCGGATGCGGCTTGAGGGTTTTCGCGGTGATCGAAAATACGCGTAACCATTTGAACGTGGCCTTGATGTTGCATGTGGCCGCCCATTACGCCAAATGCCATCGCGGGATTACCGTCCGCCCGCGTTACAAACCCCGGAATAATTGTGTGAAACGGGCGTTTTCCACCGGCGACTATGTTTGGATGACCCGGCGTAAGCACAAACCCGCTGCCTCGATTTTGCATCGAAATCCCGGTGCCTTCGATCACGATTCCCGAGCCAAAGCCGCGGTAATTAGATTGAATCATTGAGACCATGCGACCGTCGGCGTCTGCGGTAGTTAAATAGACAGTATCTTCGGAGACCGGCAAAGCCACGGGTGGAAACTGGGATGTGGCATTCGCGGATATTGCGTTCGCTGCTCGGGCGATCGAACCAGGCTCAAGCAGCTCGCTGGGCGGTATAACCATGGCTGCCGGATCTGCGAAGTGATCGAAGGCAGCTCGAATCGCGATTTTCATTGCCTCCACCTGATAATGGATCCAGTCGACAGATCCGGGCTCGGTCGATTGAACGTCAAGATGTTCGAGAATGGAAAGGGCGATCTGGGCTGCGAGTCCCTGCCCGTTAGGCGGGATTTCGTGCAAAACGACGTTTCGATATGGTTGTGAGATGGGGTCAGTCCAGAGGACGCTGTGATTAGCCAGATCGTCGAGAGTCATCACGCCACCTTCCTGCTGGCTTTGACCAACAATCGCTCCGGCAAGCCGTCCTCGGTACAACGATTCCCCGTCCGTGCGCGCAATGTCGGTAAGCGTCTCGACAAGATCGGGCCGCTTAAATACTTCGCCAGTGTTGGGTGACCTGCCCTGAGAAGTAAAATGCTCTTGAAAACTGTTGAAGTGTGCGAACGATTCGACCGACCACGACCAAACTGGAGCTGTCTTAGGGCCGACTTGGAATCCGTCGCGCGCGTATCGAATAGCGGGTTCAAAGAGATCCTCAAAGGGTAAATCTCCGAATTTTTTCGATAACGCGGTCCATGTGCTGACGGCACCTGGCACGGTGATCGAGTCCCATCCCTGGGTAGGCATATTGGGGCCCTTGAAACGATCGGGCGTCCAGGCAGCGGGAGATTTTCCGGAACCGTTGATGCCAGACAGGCCGTGCCCGTCCCAGACAATGGCGAATGCATCGCTTCCTATCCCATTCATTGCTGGTTCTACGACGGTTAGAGTGATTGCCGTTGCAATTGCCGCGTCGATGGCGTTACCGCCACGCCTGAGCATGTCAATGCCGGCCTGGGTTGCGAGTGGTTGAGATGTTGCGATGGCGTTTCGCGCAAATACTGGTGCTCTTCTGGAAACGTATGGCAAGGACCAGTTAAACATTGTCCGACGATACGCCGCGGTATTTAGTTTTGCAGCTCATCACCGGTGCCGGTTACGCGATCGGAGTAGGTTTGCCGGAGCGTATTGATCGGTGAGGACGCGGGCTTCAAGATCCCAATCGGTAGTCCGAGACATACGATCGGGGTAATTGTGGATTGGAATTCGGTACGGCCGAAGGCGCTTGCGCCAGCGCTCAGCACGGGACTGCAACAAATCGAGGGTCGGTAAACCAGCCATTGATATCAAAATGATCCGATTGCTGCTCGGATAGTGCTTGAAATTAAAAAAGTCTCCAAAGACGGATGCATAAGTGACCGACTCGTGATCGTAGAGACGGCTCTTGGAAAACGTATTAGCGACCAGTGTCCCCTGAGTACCGAGTAACGTGCGGGTCTCTTGTAGATATTCTCGGGTCATCAAGTGTTCGGGGATATAGTCGCCATTGAATGCGTCTAAGATGATGAGATCATATCGATCACCGCGGATGAGGGCTCGCTTAGTAAAGATACGCCCGTCCATCTCGAAAACATTTATGCGTTCGCCACTTTGGAAACCAAAATATTCCTCAGCAACTCGTACGACGACAGCGTCGATTTCGACGACATCAATGAGTGTGCCTGGAAAAAGGTCGTTCAGTGCAAGTGGAAGAGTCCCACCGCCAAGACCGATTATCAGTATCTTTTTGGGATTGGGAGTGAGTAAAAGACCCGCCATCATCATCTGGGTATAGGTAAAAACCATCCGTTGCGGATACTTTAGATCGATGCAGCTTTGATTACGTTGGTCGCGCCGGACCGAGAATTGAAGGCAACGACGGGAACCGGTGTCGTCCACTAAAATCGTCTGATACAACGACTGTTCGCGATGAACAATTCGCCCCTGAAGTGGATTGGTAACGGACAACACAGCAAACGTAAGAATAATCGTGGCTGAGCGTTTCATCCTTTTCGTGCTGCCGTCCATGAAACCAATCCAAGTATGAGCAGCGTCCCAGACAGTAGGAGAATGATGGTGTCCATCTGAAACCAGAGTACGAAATAGAAGCTTGTTGCTAGAGTTCCAAGGGCGCTGCCGATGGTTGATACAAAATATAGCGTGCCGGCAGTATTTCCAGCCCGATCAACGTTGTCGACCAATAATCGAACAGCATAAGGCGAGATCAAACCGAGAATGAAGGTGGGTAGTGCAAAGAGAACGAGGGCTGCAACGAGCGAGCCCCAGCGAGGGTCTGTGATGGCTTGGAAAACGGTTTCCATGAGTGGTTCGGTGATCATCGTGAGCGGATAGAGTGTCGCTGCGGCTACGAAGAAAATGAGCGAAAAACGCTTCAGAGACGGGTTGAATAGCGATAACCAACCCCCTGTTAAGTAACCGGCCGAAAGCGCAAGCATGAAGACCGTAATTATGCTGCCCCACACATAAATACTGTTGCCAAAATATGGGGCTAATAGTCGGCCACCGAGTAGTTCGAGCGACATGATGACGAAGCCGCTGGTAAACGCGAGGACGCTGACTAGAGGGTTCGTCACCGCGGCAAACTCATCGAACGGTCCCGTAATCGACCGGTTGAGAACTGCAATAGCGACGAAGTCGTGTATTCCGAATGCTTCGTGGACACAGAGTTGGTCGGCGTTTTGACATCAGACTGCATAGACCGACGATTATGCTTGAGAATCCGTTTTTGTTGGACTCGTTGGAACGGCTTGGTTTTGCTAGCGTAGCGTTCGTGTTGGCGCTTGGCCAACGTTGGACTTGATTAGAGCGGTTGAGGAGCGACGATGGAACTTGGAGTTACGCTACGCAATATGGGTGCAGAGTCCGAGGTGTCGATCATATCGAGATGTGCGAAGCTGGCGGAAGGCGCTGGTCTTGAGTCACTTTGGATTACAGACCACATAGCCATCCCGCCAGATGATGCCGAGGGCTCGGATGGCCGTTACGTAGATCCCCTAATTACGTTGGCTTGGATCGCTGGTGCGACTGACCGCATACATCTCGGTACGGGAGTCCTGATCCTTCCGTACCGAGGGGCTCTAATCACGGCTAGACAAGTTGCGAGTCTCCAAGAGCTGTCTGAGGGTCGGGTTCTCTTAGGAGTAGGAATTGGGTGGATGGATGCCGAATTTCGTGTTCTGGGATTAGATCGACGACGACGCGGGAGCATATCCGACCAGACACTGCAAATTCTTAACTCGTGCTTCGACAGTGATGAGGTGGAACTCAATGGGCAACGTTTTCTTTTCAAGCCGAGGCCGAAGAAGCCTCCCGTGCTAGTTGGTGGCCGTGCTCCTCACGCCCTTGAACGTGCCGCACGGTACGGTGATGGCTGGATACCCATGGGGCTTGAACCAGAGAGTGTCCCCGAGTTACGTGCCCAGTACCATGGATATTGCGAACGTGCTGGTCGCGCTGCGGGCACCATTACGATCATGAGCGGACTGCCCCTCGCCGACGTTTCTCGATCACGTGCGCGCCTCGACGCGTACCGCGACGTAGGAATTGAACGCTTTGTCTGCGGTATTCGCTACCAGACCGTTGACGACTACGAACAACAAATGAGCGCGCTGCACAGCCTTATAACGTAGGCAGGAAATGTTCGGGTGCGAATTAATCTCGCTAAGGAGATGAGGAAATGACCCTTGAGATCTTACTCAATGACTGTCAGACCGTGTTTAGCGGCCCTTCCAGTTCGGCGGACGTTTTTCTGAAAAGGCCTTAGGTCCTTCGACAAAATCTTCGCTGGTCGACATGGCTTTGACCGAGTCGTATGGAATTGCCATCGATTCTTGCAGCGACCCCATGGACAAGCTTCGGTACACCACATCTTTGCTTGCCCGTATCGACAACGGAGCACATTCGAGAATTTGATCCGCCCACCGATGTGCGGCGTCCATTAGTTCGTTGTGGGGCACGACCTCGTTTACAAAACCCAGCTCGTAACCTTCCTGTGCGGGCACGTGCCGTCCGGTGAGTATCATCCCAAGGGCTCTCTTAGATCCGATTTGACGCGGCAATCGTTGTAACCCACCGGCGAGAGCCGCAAGCCCAACCTTGGGTTCTGGAAGCGCGAAAATCGCGTTTTCTGATGCGATGATGAGATCGCACGAAAGTGCGATTTCGAAACCACCACCCATGGCGACGCCGTTGACGGCGGCAATGACGGGCTTAGTCATATCGAACCGCGACGATAGCCCGCCAAATCCGCTCGGCGTTGGAACCCGTTGACCTCCTTCCGCTTGGTATCGAAGATCGTTACCCGCGCTAAAACCCCGACCCTCGCCTGTAATGATGGCAACCCAGAGATCCTCGTTGTTTGCGAATTCGTCAAAAACCTCGCCGAGCTCTGCGTTCGCTGGCGGATGCAGGGCATTCAATCTTTCCGGCCGATTGAGTTTTACCGTCAGCACATGATCGGCGTGTTCGACATTACAGAATTCGGGCATGTTTCCCCCTAACATGTTGTAGTTTCCAACCCTTGGGTGTGAGGCCGTTTCGAAAGGTGGACCGCACAAATCCCAATGGATAAAGGAGTAGTTTGGCTATTGCGTCGGACGCTCGTCAAGCGAACTTGGGAACGTTTTTGATATTTTGGACACTCTCAGTTGGAGGTGTCGACCAAAGCGGGCACCGCATGTCGGTCGATTACGACACAGCCGACTAGATCCCCGAGCACGTTCGCTGCGGTTCGGATAGTGTCGAGAGGACGTTCGACTAACAGCAGTATCAGTATTCCTTCTAGAGGGATCCCCACGGCGAGGAGCACCATTTGCATGCCCGCCATTGATCCTGAAGGAATTCCGGGCGCACCGATGGACGCGAGCATTGCAACGATAAACACCGTGACGGTGGCAGAGGCATTCAGATCCAGTCCGAAAAGGTAGGCAAGAAAGACCGCTGCAACACCCTCAAAAAGGGCTGTTCCGTCCATGTTGATGGTCGCTCCGAGAGGTAGCACGAAGCTTGCTGTGGTCGAGCTAACCCCGAGATCATTCGCGGCGCGAAAACTGACGGGCAGTGTCGCCGCGCTCGATGAGCTCGATAAGGCCACGACGATGGGCCGGACTGTGTTCTTAGCTAACGTCACAGGTCGCATCTGCCCGCCTAACCAACCGATGGAAGGCAGGATGATGAGCATGTGTAACAGCGTGGTACCGATAACCACGCCAGAAAACGCGGCGAGTTGTCCGATTAACGCTGAATTTGCGTTAGTTGTCATTTGATAGACGATGCCGATGACGCCGATTGGGACCACCCACACCGCCCAGCTCGCCAATTTGTAGATCGCGTTGGTGATCTCATGGATTGATCTTTTCACCACGCTTTCGCTGGGAAGGACTATTAAAAGTGACAATCCGAGGACGATACTATTGGTTACGATCCCAAGGATATTGAGCTGTGCTAGAGCGGTAAATGGATTAACGAACATTTGGGCTACGAGGTTACGAATCAGATCGCCAAACGTGCTTTCAGAAGTCCCAATTAGGGTGGCATGTGTCGATGCAGTTTCGATCGCGCTGAGCGGGGGCGCGCTGGTCCAAGGGTGGAAGAGAAAAACGACGGTGAGTCCTAGGGCAATAGCGAACGCGGTGGTCACTACGTAATAGACAACGGTCAGCGTTCCGATTCGACGGAGCTGCTTTGCTGCATCCAAACGAACTATCCCGGATAGCACCGAGAAAAAAACCAATGGTGCGACAATCATTTTGAGCACGGATAAAAACAGATCTTTGAATATCGCTGCAGATTCCAATAGCCATGGAGTATCGGGAAATGCCCAGGCCAGGAAAAATCCAACTAATGCGGCCAAAAGGACGGTGGGAAAGAGATACCGCTCCATCGACGAACTACCAGACGATTCAACATGCTAGTTTAACGCTTATATCTAGAGCGGATGTCGTATCAGTATCGCGGGGAATCTTGAATTTAGAACGGAGGTTTGTGGAGGAGCTCTGAGAATATTGTGAACGACAATCTATTTCAGGTAAATAAATATAACTGCTTAATATATATACAAAAAAATGGATTTCAGACGAGCGATGGGGCGTGGTACACCTCCTCGGCATCATCGTTTTTTCCGTTGTTTTAGGACCAAACCACTGACTTTCACCAAAAACTTTTCGATGTTTCGTCCGTTATCCATAAATATCGGTTTGCGCTACGCAGGATCCCGGCATGGCCATCTCTCCCTCGTGACGTTCGTTGCATTGATGGGTCTAGCTCTATCCGTTTCGGTCCTTCTGTTCGTGCAAGGCGTGGTCGCTGGGTTCGAAAGGGAACTAACGAATCGGATCCTGGGTGTCATTCCGCACGTGTCGGTCCGAGCGCGCGAATCGATTGCAACACCGTCGGGACTACTCCAACTGATCGGTGGAATTCCCCATGTGAAAGGTTCCGCGGCCGTAATCGAAGGTCAAGCACTACTGTCTGTGGGTCAAAAAGTTCGGGGTGTAACGGTCACTGGGATCGAGCCCCATCAGTATCGACAGGTTTCACACATAGACCAATACGTTCAAGGGGCCAGCTTGATTACGTTAACTCCTGGCGATTATGGGATTGTTGTCGGGATCCAACTTGCAGATGAGTTGGGGTTGATGATTGGTAGTCCAGTGGCTGTAGTACTTCCCGATGTGACTGTCACCCCGTTAGGCGCGTTTCCGCGTCAAAAATCGTTTCGTGTTCAAGGGATCCTGGATACAGGATCGCAGCTAGATCGGCGTTATGTCTTTATTCACCAAATCGATGCTGCGATGCTATATCGATTAGGCGAAGGCGTTCATTCCATTAAAGCGCGGCTCGATGATCCGTTACGAGCTAGCGATGTTAGGTTTGAGATACTCGCGAATGTGAGCAACGAATTCACTGTCTCCACGTGGTTTCAGACCTATGGTCCCCTATACGGCGCAATTCGGGCGCAAAAAGGCATGATGCTCCTGCTCCTTTCGTTGTTGGTTGCCGTCGCTTCTATCAATCTTGTCTCGAGCTTGGTGATGATTGTGAGTGAGCGTCGCGGCGATATTGCGATCTTACGAACGATGGGAAGCAATCGGTGGTTGCTTCTCGCAACTTTCGTGTTCTTAGGGATTGCCATTTCGGGGGTTGGGGTCGCTGCCGGAATTGGGCTCGGGTATGTTCTCGGAGTGTTTGCCGAGGCGGGCTTTCCGATGCTTGAGTCTCTCCTTGGAGTCAAGCTCATGGGTGAGTACATCGTAGACACGTTGCCGTTTGCATTTACCCCAACTGATGTATGGAACGTCACCGGTATTGCGGGGTTACTCACACTACTGGCGACTCTGTATCCAGCCTGGCGGGCGAGTTCGACGAATCCTGCGGAAGCACTTCAACATGAGTGATGTCTTGTCCGCTCGAAATCTTCGTAAACGGTTCGTCGATGGTGATCGGGAATTGGGGGTCCTAAACGGGATTGACGTTGATGTGAAGGCGGGCGAAAGGATCGCGGTGGTAGGACGTTCAGGGTCCGGGAAGAGTACGTTGCTGCATATACTTGCCGGGTTAACCGAACCGGACGTTGGTGAGGTGAGGGTCGTCGGTCAAAGCATGACATCCGCTTCCAGTGACGGTCGAGCCGCAATCCGCAATCACCACATGGGCTTCGTCTATCAATTTCACCACCTATTACCCGAGTTCTCCGCGTTAGAAAACGTAGCGATGCCTCTGATTATTTCGGGTCGCTCGTCGCTTGAGTCGGAGGAACGCGCGATGAATCTATTGAGTGCGGTTGATTTGGCCGAACGCCTTGGTCACCGTCCACATCAACTGTCGGGCGGCGAACGGCAGCGTGTTGCGGTGGCCCGGGCGATGGCAACTGAGCCCGACATCCTCTTGGCCGACGAACCCACGGGAAATCTTGATCGAGAAAGCGCCTCCCAGGTGCTGATGCTGATGGGGGATATGAGCGTTGTTACGGGGACTGCGTTTATCGTGGTGACACATGATGCGTCGATTGCGGACAAGATGAACCGCTCGTTTGTTTTGGAAGACGGCAAACTCAATGTCCAACCCCGTGCTCATTAAACGATTTCCTTCAGTTTGGATTGCGCTCCGATATCTCTTCCGGCGGAACAACATTTATGCGGCTTTGATTAATTGGGTCTCTTTGTTGGGACTAGTACTCGGGGTGACGATTCTCACCGTGGTGACCAGCGTGATGAATGGGTTCGATCAAGAAATTAAGGGGCGGCTTCTGGGGGTCGTACCGCACGCTTTTGTCGAAAGGAGTCTCCTGTCCGACGACGAGAGTGAAGCTTTAATTCAAACGCCGGGCGTGGTCGGTGTTGAACGTTTGTATCAAGGCGAAGCCATGCTGTCCCGGCCGGGTGTGGCTCAGGCGGTGAAGATATACGGGATTCAACCCGAGGTCGGCGGCGGTTTCATTGCGGATTCGATGGTTTCGGGCTCGCTCTCGTTACTAAAAGGTGCGGGTATCGCGCTTGGAGAACCGCTTGTGAGGTTGATGGGTCTTTCGCTTGGCGATCCGATCATTCTAGTTTTCCCAGCGCCGACGGGATCAGGGGTTATTCCATCGGTTCAACGTTTTCGGCTTGTTGCAACGTTCGCGGTTGGGGCGGATCCGGACTATCAGTTAGCAATCATTGATATTGCACGGGTTGAAACATTGGGAATTTCAAACGCAGGGACATCGGGCTGGAGGGTAACCTTGGCTGACCCTCTATCGGTGAGATCCTGGACTTTGCCATTCGAAGCACCCCTACGCACTTGGGCTGAACAATTCGGTGAATTGTTTCGTGCCATCAAAATCGAGAAAGGGATCATGTTCGTTTTATTGATTCTGGTTGTAGGAATAGCCGCTTTCAATATGCTCTCAGGCCAGGCGTTATTGGTGAACGATAAGCGAGGAGATATTGCCATTCTGAGCACCATGGGCGCTCAGCGGAGCGCCATTGTCTCGGTATTTTTGGTTCAGGGGCTTTTCGTGTCGTCGGTTGGAATCGCGCTTGGACTCATTCTTGGCGTAACTATCGCGTCGTATGCCGACGCGATAGTGGTGGTGCTGGAAGCGGCAACCGGTACAAACATGATCGACGGAACCTATTTTTCCTCGGTTCCTTCCGAAACTAATAGTAGTGATCTCGTCGTGATCGCATTGCTCTCGTTCGGCTTGTGCATAGCAGCTGTGGTTCGTCCCACCATGTTAGCCGCCCGAGCAAATCCCGCGCTCGAATTGCATTCGCGATAGTCGTGTCACGAGGGGGCAACCGCTTTGCGCCTGGCTAAGCGTTGCTTCCAGCGACGAACGACGTGCAGCCGCCACAGTATTCGGGATACCAACATGCCGGACAATCCCGCCACCCAACCACAGATTAAACATCCGACAAGTAACGGCCACCAGATCTGACTGATCTGGTTGGATAGCCAAGAAAAGGACAATTCCACGGTCGTGATGGTGACTTGAGTGTCCAGTAACCAAGCGCCCAGCTTATAGGCGAAGAAAAACATAGGGCCCATGGTTAACGGGTTGGTAATCCATGTGACGCCGATGGAAATCGGGATATTGCATCGACCGATAAGCGCCATCAATGCAGCAATCAGCATTTGTGTCGGTATCGGCAGAAACGCACAAAAGAGACCGATAAAAAAGGCGCCGCCGACCGATCGACGGTGCAAATGCCAAAGCTCGGGTTGGAGCAGACGATGACCCAAAAATCGAAATAGCGCGTACTCACGGATGGATTCTCGGGTTGGCAGATATCGTTGGAGGAATGGGTCTGGCATGCCAGTCGCATTATGCCTTGAGGGGATTTCAAATAGGTATGCGATCACGCCGGTATGGCGCATGTATGGAACGCGGAGTTGTCGTCCGGTTCTGACGATGTTGGTTTTGTCTTATTGATTTTAAGCTAGAGAACGTAAATACCCAGCAATGTGGCGACTGCGATATTGGTTTGAATGTTCTCGTTGGGGCGTTTCCCGCCAGATAACGGACATACCCAGAGATTGACGCCGTACCCTTATAATGAACTCGTGGACGATCACTTATGACGTCCCATCGACTTCGCGGATTTAATGCGAAACGCACGAGGTTAATGCATGTTGAACAAGTGTCTGTTTCCGGTAGCCGGGTACGGTACTCGGTTTTTGCCGGCCACGAAATCGATGCCCAAAGAGATGCTGCCTATTCTCGACAAACCTCTTGTTCAATACGGAGTCGAGGAAGCTTTATCAGCGGGAATACGGGGTATCGGATTTGTAACCGGTCGCGGCAAGCGAGCGATCGAGGACCACTTTGATGTTAGTTATGAGTTGGAAGATCAAGTGCGGGGGACCAACAAGGAAAGTGCTCTAGTAGGCATTCGCGAGTTAATTGAACAGTGTACTTTTTCATATACGCGTCAGATACACATGCAGGGACTGGGCCACGCAATTCTTTGCGGTCGTTCGCTAATTGGAAACGAGCCATTCGCTGTGGTACTGGCCGATGACCTTTGTTTTGGCGAGGGAGGAAGTGTCCTCGGCCAATTGCTTGAGATTTTTGCGGAGCACCGGTTGAGTGTTGTCGCAATTGAAGAAGTGCCCGATGAACGTGTGCATCAATATGGAGTTATCGCTGGAGAGGAAGTGTCAAAAGATCTATACCGTGTGTCCGATATGATCGAAAAACCCGAACAGGGTACCGCGCCCTCCAATTTAGCGATCATTGGTCGATACATCCTTACGCCGGATATATTTGAAATATTGCAACAGACCGCACCGGATACGAGAGGTGAGATCCAAATCACCGATGCGCTAGTCCAGCAAGCAAAACAAGGTAAGGTGCTTGCCTATCGATTTAAAGGCCAACGCTTTGATTGCGGATCTCTAGCGGGTTATGTGGATGCAACGAATTTTTGTTATGAAGAGCTCCGTTCGAAAGGGGAGAAATAGGACGCCTTGAAAAGGCAACGATCTCAAGGCATGGGGCGCTGGATCATCCCATTGATGATTGCTCTTAGTGAAAATAGCGCGGTGCTGAGGTTGTTCCCGGTTTTGATTGGACATTTCGTTCAGACGGACTTATACGCGTGAATTCGGAGACGCCCGACTCGATGGCGCCACGCGGGGGCGACTGGGCTCTTTATCGGCGACTGTTGCGTTATCTGAAAGGCCAGTGGCTTCTCTTCTTTGTCGCCGTCGTTGGTTTCTTACTTGGCGCTGGCTCCGAAGCTTTCTTTGCGCAAGTTTTAGGGCAAGTTGTCGACTCTTTTGATTCGAATTCCGACGTTCACATTTGGTATTTCCCTTCTCTGATCGTTATAGCTGCGCTTGTCCGGGCTTTCGGGTCGATTACCGGGGAACTCCTTCTTTCACGCATTTCATTTCGCGTGGTCCATGTTCTTCGGTGCGAACTGTTCGACCAACTGCTCGTGGTACCGAGTGAATTTTTCGAGGCAAGTGCGCAGGGGCAGATCGTCTCGCGATTGACGTTTACGACGGCTCAGTTACGGGACACGGCGACGGATGCCCTAAAGATCATTTTCCAAGATGGAGGGAAATTGATTGTGTTGCTTGGGTTTATGTTCTGGCAAAACTGGCTACTCACGGCAATATTTCTCCTAGTTACGCCTTTGGTTGGTGGAGTCGTTCGATACGCGTCCAAGCGTTTTCGACGTATAAGTGAACGTATTCAGAGTTCCATGGGTGATGTGACGCACGTTGCGTCTGAAGCAGTCACCGGATATCGCGTCATGCGTGCTTTTGGTGGGGAGAAATACGAACAAGGCCGATTCTTGTTGGCTAGTGATCGCAATCGTCGGCAAAACCTAAAAATGGTTGCGACCAAAGCTTTCAGTGCTCAAGTCATTCAGGTGTTCGTGGCCGTGTCGATTGGTGGGTTGATTGGATTGGTATTTCAGCCGGATATTGTCGGCGCCATGACCAAGGGCGAGTTGATTACCTATATTGGTTTGGCCGGACTACTTGCGAGTCCAATTAAGCGGCTTTCCGATGTCAACGCGCGACTGCAACGAGGTCTTGCCGCGGCAAGCGATGTTTTTTCGCAGATTGACCAAGATGCGGAACGGAATGAGGGTACCCATGTGGGCGATCGCGTGCGCGGTAAAGTCGAATTTCGAAATATTTCGTTTCGATATTCGGCTAATCAACATGACTCGCTTTCGGACATCAACATCACTATTCAACCCGGCCAAACAATTGCCTTGGTGGGGCGGTCTGGTGGCGGGAAGTCAACTTTGGTCAGTTTGCTTGCACGTTTTTACGAGCCAACTAACGGTGAGATACGTCTCGATGAGATTCCGGTAACGCAATATGAATTAGGCAATCTCCGTCAACAAATCGCATTGGTCAGCCAGGAAGTCGTGTTGTTCAACGACACGTTGCGGGCAAACGTTGCCTATGGATCACTTGGTGACGCATCCGATGACTCTATTTATGAAGCGCTTGGTCGTGCCAACGCAGAAGAATTCGTCCG
>Ga0209019_1000352_pt1 | contig 23621 bp, 17 predicted proteins | sample METZYME_3_300m_FD_187549 | JGI IMG/M metagenome (GOLD analysis project Ga0209019, IMG submission 187549) | Marine microbial communities from oxygen minimum zone in mesopelagic equatorial Pacific - METZYME_3_300m (SPAdes) (version 2) | ecosystem: Environmental > Aquatic > Marine > Oceanic... | reverse complement strand
GCTGTTATTGGTGATTGATAATTCTTCAAGCATGAGTGGAAAAATAAATTCACTGTCGCTACTTGAATCCTCTAAAAAAGCTGCAATGTTAATACCTCAAATATTTAGCAAAAACACAACAGTTAACATTATCCAGACATGCCCTCCAAGGACACTCTTTTCTGGAAAAATAAATGATCCATCGATTCCTTTAATTATTAACCAGATCCATCCCACTGTTAAATATGATAATCTTTGGACAGTTGTTGACTCATTAACTAGTATAATTAACGCGCCTGAGCCAATAAAAGAATGTATCATTTTCAGTGATTTTCAGAATAATATAGTTCCGAATAGACCTCTTTTAGATAGCTGGAAATTTTATCTTATTAATCCAGGTGAGATAAATAATAATCTTTCAATTAATAATTTAGAGGTGGTCAGTAGGATAAAAGTTCCGGATCAATTATTAAAATTAAAGACAAGTATAAAAAACTCAGGTAATAAAAAAATAACCAATACACCTATCGATCTATTATTCGAAGAAAATCGTGTTGGGCAAGTAATCTCTGAGTTTGAAGAAGGATCAAACAAAGAATTCATTTTTCAAGCTTATCCTGAAAAGAAGGGTGTTTTGGCAGGTAGTATTCGTCTTCCTAATGATGATTATCTAAACGACAATATATGGTTTATTACTGCACCTATATTAGATAAAATTAATTGCTTAATGATAGGTGGTGCAGATGAGGAAATATCTATGTTTAGATTACTTATAGATGCGATTGATCCTGAAATGCAACTAATTAATTTTGAATCAAGGAAACAACCAATTATTAATAGACTATTTATAGATGATTTTGATCTTTTAATAATACATAACCCAGAAGCTTTCACAGAAGCTGCTTTTGATGAATTAGATATTTTTCTTCAAAGAGGAGGAGGTCTAATTTGGTTTTCAGGTGGTATGGAGATTGACCCAACTTATAATAAATATTTTTCTAATATCGGCTTTCCAAAGGCAAAAGGAATGATAGAATCCGGGAGCGGTATATTTAGTGTAAATATTCCAAGCAAAGATAATCATTTACTATCAGACTTAAATGTAAGGAAATTAGAAAATGAATTGCCTGAGTGCTATCGATATGTTAAACATAATTATTCAAATAAACATAATGTTCATTTCCAACTGAATAATGGTGATCCTCTGCTTTTAGAGTTTAATAGAGGTAGTGGCAATATTTTTTATTTTACTTCTTTAATGAGTCTGGCTTGGAATGATATGCCTATAAGGGGTATGCTGGTACCGCTAATGTACAGGCTTCTAATTTTAGGTGGTACGGATGAGTTAAATACCTTTCCAGTAGCGATTGGAGATACCAAGTGGATTTCATTAGATCAGAATGAAGTAAGAGATCAATGGGAAGTTAAATCACCATCTGGTGAGAAAAATCTTTTAGTTCCTGATTTTAGTAAGGAAAGTATCAAAATAAAAAATACCGATGAACTAGGTATTTATGAGATTTATCAAAATGGGATACATTTTACTTCTTTTTCAACATTTTTGCATCCAGATGAAGCCATATCAAAAAAAATTACAAAAAATGAAATAACAGCTTTTTTCCCAGATGACAGATATAGGTGGCTGGAGCTAGATAATAATTTTATTAATAACTTTAACGAAACTAGACAAGGAAAGTCATTATGGAAAATATTTTTGTTACTTGCTACGGTTTTCCTTCTATTTGAAACATGGATTGGCCGCCCTATACCAAAAAATATTAAAAAATAGCCTTTAAAATTTGGATAAAGCTATACTAGTAGGAATTATTCTTCCTCAAAATAATCAAATAGATATAGATAATCATCTGTCTGAATTAAGCTTACTAGCTGAAACTGCAGAGATAGCAGTATTAGGTGAAATCACTCAAAAGCTTGTAAAGGTTAATCCAGCGTTCTTTGTTGGGAAAGGCAAAGCTAGCCAAGTCATAGAGCAGGCTAAAGTATTAGATGCGAATTTAATTATTTTTGATGAAGAGCTTAGCCCAGCTCAGATCAAAAATTATCATAAATTGGCAAAGGATATCAAAGTAATAGACAGAAGCGCACTCATACTGGATATATTTAAAAAGCACGCTAAAACTAGAGAGGCTAAGACGCAGGTAGAACTAGCATTTTGTCAATATTTATTACCTCGCCTTACAAGGCAGTGGACACATCTTGAAAGACAGATGGGGGGAGTTGGCACTAGAGCTGGAATGGGAGAGACTCAGATTGAGATTGATAGACGGCTTATTAGAGATAAAATATCAAAACTGAAGCTGGATTTAAAAAAGATTGAAATTGAAAGAACAACTCAAAGTCAAAAACGAAAACGAGAGTTTAGAGTTGCACTCGTTGGCTACACAAATGCAGGTAAGTCAACATTATTTAATTCATTAACTGGAAATAATGTTTTTGTTCAGGATCAATTATTTGCCACACTCGATACTACAGTAAGAAAATTAAAGATAAATAAAACCCACCAAGTTTTGATCAGTGATACAGTTGGTTTTATTAGAAAACTACCTCATAACCTGGTTGCATCTTTTCGCAGCACCTTGAAAGAGTTGTTAGAGGCTGACCTTATTCTTATTGTTCTTGACGCGAGTTCTGTAATCATTGATGATCATCTGGATACAATTAAGCGGGTTTTAACTGATTTAGGGGCTGATGATATTCCAAAAAGTTTAGTTCTTAATAAGATTGATCGCGTGCAAGAAGAATTAGAGTTGAAACGATTAAGAAATAAATTTCCAGATGCTATTATTATTTCTGCACTTCACCATTTAAGGCTAGATGATGTCAGGAATCATATTATAGATAAGATTGAAAGTGATTTTGAAATTTTTGATCTGAAGATTCCTTATCACAAAGGTAAAACAATATCACAATTACAAGACCAGGTAGAGATTTTAGAAAGTGTTTATGGTGATGAAGAAATTTTTCTTAAGATTAAAGGAAGAAAAGACACAGTAGAGAAAATATTAGGATAATTGTTAAATCAGTGATTATTATTTCGGATTCAAGGGGAAAATGGATAATATATTTAATGCAATAGTGGTTGAGGAAAATGAAAACGGGACATTTTCTCAAAACATAAAAGAAAAGAACATTAATGATCTTCCAGAAGGAGACTTATTAGTTCGCGTAAAATACTCTTCCCTGAACTATAAGGATGCGCTTTCATTTTCAGGAAATAAAGGAGTAACTAAGAACTATCCACATACTCCAGGAATTGATGCTACGGGTATTGTTGAGTTTTCAACAAGTTCAGAATTTATTAAGGGAGAGGAGGTAATAGTCTCTGGATATGATATGGGAATGAACACTTCAGGTGGTTTTGGAGAATACATCAGAGTTCCAAAGGGGTGGGCCTCACATCTTCCAGATGACTTAGATGCTTTAGACTCTATGGTTATTGGTACCGCAGGGTTAACCGCAGGGTTATGTGTCAGAGCGTTTCAGTCTATAAATGAAGTTGCTGGTAAAAAAGCTGTAGTTACTGGTGCTACGGGTGGAGTAGGCTGTATTGCTGTTAAACTTCTCTCCTTGCTCGGTGCTGATGTGACTGCAATATCCGGCAAATCTGAGGCAACAGAGTTTCTACAATCGATTGGTGCAAAAGAGGTACTACTGAGAGATGATTTCCTTAGTTCTGTGAGAAAGCCTATGGGAAAAGGTCAGTGGGATATAGCGGTGGATGTTGCTGGCGGAGATATATTGTCTGGACTAATTGCAAGTATGAACTATGGAGGGGCAATTACATGTTGTGGCCTTGTGGCTGGTCCAAACTTTGATACGACAGTGTTTCCTTTTATCCTTCGAGGAAATAGTCTAATTGGAATTGACTCAGGAATGGTTCCAATTAAGGAGAAGTCTAAAATATGGCAATTATTTTCTGATGATTGGAGGCTAGATGGTTTGGACAGTCTACACAAAACTGTAGATATGCAAGGGATGATGGGTGAAGTAAAAAAAATTCTCAATGGTAATCAAGTAGGCAGGGTTGTTCTAAAACATAATTAACAAGGAGTGAAAAATTGAGAGAAGAGTTATTAAATGAAGAATTAATCATGTTTCAGGATTCAATGCGTGAGTTTTTAAAGCGTGAGGTTGTACCGAACCATGAACAATGGGAAAAAGATGGCCACGTGCCGAAAGATATTTGGTTAAAGGCCGGAGAAAATAATTTTTTAGGAATCGATGTTCCTGAAAAGTACGGCGGAAGCGGTATAGAAGATTTTAGATATAATAGCGTAGTAATTGAAGAAGTCTGGAGGGCAGGTACTACCTGTTTAACCTTTAGCGTGACTAACGATCTAGTAATTCCTTATTTACTGAGATATGCAAATGAGGAGCAGAAAGAGAGATGGTTTCCAAAGCTTTGTTCGGGCGAGACAATTTCAGCATTAGGAATGACAGAACCGAGTGCAGGAAGTGACTTTGCTGCGATTCGCACTAGAGCAAAACTTGATGGTAACCATTATATCGTAAACGGGCAGAAAACATTTATCACAAATGGTGTCACTAGTGACTTGGTAATTGTCGCATGCAAGACAAACCCAGATGCTGGTCATAAAGGAATGAGCCTATTGGTCTTAGAGCGCGGAATGGAAGGCATAGAAAGAGGAAAAGAATTCAAGAAAATTGGGCTCAAAGGTCAAGACACAGCTGAATTATTTTTCACCGATGTAAAAGTACCAAAAGAAAATCTACTGGGACAGGAGAATCAAGGGTTTTATTATATGATGAACAACCTTCCTCAGGAAAGGATGTCAATAGCAGTTTCAGCACTGGCAGCGATTGAGACCGTTCTTGACTACACAATTGAATACTGCAAAGAGCGCAAAGCTTTTGGACGGCCGATAGGAAATTTTCAAAACTCAAGGTTCAAACTGGCAGAGATGAAGACCGAGGCTGAGATAGGAAGAATCTTTATTGACGATTGCATTAAAAAATTAAATGAGAAAAAACTTACTCCTGAACAGGGAGCGATGGCAAAATGGTGGGCATCTGACCTGCAGGTTCGAGTAGCGGACCAGTGTTTGCAGCTACATGGTGGCTATGGATATATCCTTGAGTATCCGATAGCAAGAGCCTTCACAGACGCGAGGATCCAACCAATCTGGGGTGGGACAAACGAGATAATGAAAGAAATTATAGGTCGTTCACTTGGATTATAAATATTTCTAACAGGTTAGGAGAATATTTTATGAAAAACGATGCATATATTTTTGACGCTTTACGTACCCCGAGAGGCAAAAAGAAAGATGGTTCTCTTCACGAGATGACACCAACAGACATCCTAGCAAAATTATTAAAATCTTTGCAGGATAAACATGATCTTGACACATCACAGGTTGATGATGTTATTATGGGCTGTGCTACCCCAGTTGGTGATCAGGGTGCTAACATTGCAAAGGCCTCGGTACAATATGCTGGTTGGGATGATGACGTTCCTGGTGTACAGGTAAACCGATTTTGTGCTTCAGGATTAGAGACTGTTAACATGGCTGCTATGAAGGTTAGATCAGGCTGGGAGGATCTCATTGTTGCTGGTGGAATTGAGTGCATGTCACGAGTCCCTATGGGCTCGGATGGTGGTTCTATGGCTTTTGAGCCAAAGGTGAATCTTAGAACACAGTTTGTACCTCAAGGAATTGGTGCAGATTTAATCGCAACATTGGGCGGCCATAGCCGCGAAGATGTTGATGCTTTTGCTCTCGAGTCGCAAAGACGTGCCTCTCATGCTTCAAAGCAAGGATATTTCAAATCGATTGTCCCAGTTACCGATCAAAATGGATTAGATGTTCTTGCGAATGATGAACATATCAGGCCAAATACTACTATGGATGATCTGAGTGCTCTTAAGCCAGCGTTTGAAATGATTGGTAACCTCGGTTATGATGCTGTGGCACTCGGAAAGTATACGGAAATTGAAGCGATCAACCATGTGCACACCGCAGGAAATTCATCTGGTATTGTGGATGGTGCTGCAGCGGTTTTGATTGGTTCTGAGGCTAAGGGTAAAGATCTAAGACTGACTCCGCGTGCGAAGATTATATCTGCTGCTACAGTTTCTACGGATCCAACTATTATGCTTACAGGCCCTGGGCCTGCATCAAAAAAAGCACTAAAAAAAGCTGGAATGCAGATCGAGGATATTGATCTTATTGAGGCTAACGAAGCTTTTGCAGCTGTTATACTTCGTTTCATCGAAGATATGAGACTAGAGAACAATGAAAAAGTAAACGTGAATGGTGGCTCAATCGCGATGGGTCATCCGCTTGGTGCTACTGGCGCAATGCTTCTTGGAACCGTAATGGATGAGTTGGAGAGAAGAGATTTAAATACAGCACTTATTACTCTCTGCGTTGCGGGAGGTATGGGTATTGGTACTATTATAGAACGGGTTTAAGCGACGGAGTAACTATGGCTTTTACTTACGAGAAAAATGAACAAAATATTGTCACAGTGACAATGGACATGGACGGAAGATCTGCAAATGTATTAAATGAAGAATTTTCGCAGTTGTGGAATGATACCATGGACAAATTAGAAAATGAAAAAGATTTAGCTGGTGTAATCCTTGCCTCAGCCAAGAAGACTTTTATAGCGGGTGGTGACCTGGAAATGCTTTTTAGACAGGATAATCCTCGGGAAACATTTGGACTGATTGAAGATGCGAAGGCTAGACTAAGGAGGATAGAGCTTTTAGGAAAACCCGTTGTGGCGGCAATCAATGGTGCCGCTCTGGGCGGTGGCCTCGAGATTGCTTTGTGTTGTAGCCACAGGATTGCATTTAATAGCCCAAAAACGAAGCTTGGTTTTCCGGAGGTTACTCTTGGTATACTACCTGGAGGTGGTGGAGTCGTGAGATTCTCCAGACTTCTTGGGCTTGAGGTCTCACTACCTTACTTAATGGAAGGAAAACAGGTTAGGCCTGATGCCGCAAAAGAGGCAGGTATGATTGATGATATTGCCTCAGATCATATGGAAATGTTTGCTAAGGCGAGGAAATATATTCTCGAAAACCCAGTAATGTGTCAGCCTTGGGATAAAAAAGGCTATAAGATGCCAGGAGGAACTGCCCATCATCCAAAAATTGCCCACAAGCTTGCGATCGCACCAGCGATACTGCGAAAGAAGACCATAGGAAACTATCCAGCGCCAGAAGCGATATTGTCTGCTGCGGTTGAGGGATCCCTAGTAGATTTTGAAACTGCAAGCAGGATTGAGTCGCGATATTTTGTTGAGCTTTTGACAGGAAAAGTAGCAAAAAATATGATTAATGCTTTCTGGTTTCAGTTAAATGAAATTAACTCTGGTGCCAGTAGACCAGATGATATTCCTAAGACAGAAGTGCGAAAACTCGGAGTTTTGGGATCTGGCCTAATGGGACATGGTATTTCTTATGTAGCAGCACTAAGCGGGATCGAGGTTGTAATGACAGATTCAACAATAGAAAATGCTAAAAAAGGTTTGGGAAGAATAAAAATAATACTCGAAGGTGGAATAAAAAGAGGTCTAATATCAGATGGAAAAATGACGGAGGTATTAGACCTGATCACTGTTACAGACGACTACGATAAGCTAGAAGGATGTGATTTAATCATAGAAGCTGTTTTTGAAGATAGAGCGCTAAAGGGCAAGGTAACTGGAGTGGCTGAGAAGAGGATGGACTCTAGCGGTGTGTTTGCATCAAACACATCAACAATACCTATCACCAGTTTAGCAGAAAAATCTATCCGACCAGAAAAATTTATTGGGATTCACTTCTTTTCTCCTGTACACAAAATGAAACTAGTAGAAATAATTAGGGGAGAAAAAACCAGTCCTGAAACTTTGGCAAAGGCTTTTGACTTTGTTTTAAAGATAAGGAAGATACCAATTGTGGTTAATGATAGCCGTGGATTTTACACTACACGAGTTTTTGAAAGGTACACGCTTGAGGGGATGGCACTTCTGGCAGAGGGTAACTCAGCCGAGTCAATAGAGTCTGCAGGTCAAAAAGCAGGACTGCCGGTTGGTCCACTAGCGGTGATTGATGAGATTAACATTGGTCTTGCTGGTCATATTAGAGAGCAAACTAGAGGAGATCTTACTAAAAAAGGAGAAAAATGGCTTGAGGGGCCGTGGGACAAGGTGATTGATATCATGATAGATGAAGTAAAAAGACTCGGTAGGGCAAATGGTGGTGGTTTCTATGAGTACCCAGAAAATGGTAAAAAATATTTATGGTCTGATTTAAAAAAATATTTTCCCATTGGCGATAGTTCCTTAGAACAGGAAGAGATGATTGATCGTTTCCTTTTTGCGCAGTCGGTTGAAACAATTAGGTGCTATGAAGAGGGTGTCTTAACATCTGTCGCTGATGCTAACATTGGGAGTATTTTTGGCTGGGGTTTTGCTCCTTTTAAAGGTGGTACTCTGCAGTTTGTTAATGACTATGGTGTTAAAGAGTTCTTGGAGCGGACAAAAGAGTTGGCAAGGCTCTATGGAGATCGTTTTCTGCCTCCACAGTTGTTGGTTGATATGGCAGACCAAGGAAAAATTTTTAACTAATGAATAGGTTTTGATCATTTACAATATTTTTTGGTTTTAGTATGCTAGATCGAAGTCTAATTGGTAAAAAATATTCTCCTGTAATTTTTACTGTAACTGACCAAAGGCTAAAGTTTTTTTCCAAGGCTACTGCTCAAACAGATCCTATTTATTTTGATCATGAAAACGCTGTTAAACAGGGTTACAAAGGTATTGTTTGTCCTCCAACTTTGTTAATTGTTGTTGGAATGGAGCATGCGTCTCCTTATCAGTATATTGAAGATCTAGACATTAAGATTGAACGTATTCTGCATGCGGAACAAGAATTTAGCTATGAAGAAATGGTTTTTGAGGGAGACACATTAACAATGGAGACTGAGATTATTGATATGTATGATAAAAAAGATGGACTGTTGCAGTTTTGTGTTTTGGAATCAAGGTTTATTAATCAGAATAGTACACATGTTGGAACCTTAAAATACACGGTAGTCGTGAGGTAAAAACTTTATGAATTTTAATTTAGATAATGCTTCTGTTGGAGACAAGATTCCAGACCTAGTGATCGAGCCAATAACAAGGCCTACGCTAGCACTATATGCTGGCGCTTCCGGTGATCATAATCCCATGCACATTGACCTTGATTTTGCAAAAGAGGCAGGGATGAAAGATGTTTTTGCGCATGGAATGCTTATTATGGCCTATTTAGGAAGGGCTGTTACTAATATTGTTCCGCAATCAAATCTGAAAAATTTTAATGTTCGTTTTTCCTCAATAACAAATATTGGTGACATCTTAACTTGTAGTGGAGAAGTAAACAAAATTGACAAAAATAATTCCAAGAAAACCATCGTATTAGACCTAATTGTATCGGATGAATTTGGAGACATAAAAATCTCTGGAGGGGCAACCATTGAAAAATAGTCTGTAGTTATAACATGTCTAGGACAATACAAACGAAGTTTACCGATCACGCAGGCGTGCAGTATCCCATTATTTGTGGGGCAATGTATCCGTGTTCTAATCCTGAGCTGGTGTCTGCTGCATCAAATGGTGGCGGTCTTGCGATCATGCAACCGGTATCACTTACCTACGCGCATGGCTGGGATTTGAGAGAGGGAATAAAATATATAAAATCAATGACCGATAAACCATTTGGCTTTAATGCGCTTATTGAAAAAACAAATAATAAATATATTGAGCGTATGTCTGTTTGGATTGATATAGCATTGGAAGAAGGACTAAGGTTTTTTGTAACCTCGCTTGGTAAACCAGACTGGGTGTGTGAGAAGGTGCATGCTGTTGGAGGCTTAGTATATCATGATGTAACCAATCGCAACTGGGCCAAGAAAGGAAAGGACAATGGAGTTGACGGTTTAATTTGTGTAAACAATAGAGCCGGCGGACATCTTGGTGATCTCTCAAAAGAACAAATGATCGAAGAACTTCATGATATGGATCTGCCCCTGATCTGCGCTGGTGGTGTTGGTGGCGAGGATGAGCTAAATGACGCTCTTCGTCTTGGATATGATGGAGTACAAATGGGGACGAGATTTATTGCCACAGATGAGTGTAACACCTCTGATAACTATAAACGAGCAATCATAGAGGCCAAAGAAGAGGATATATCTTGGACAAAAAGAATCAGCGGGGTGCCAATTTCTGTAATAAAAACAGAGAATTTCCGTCAGGAAAATTCATGGTTAGTCCGTAAACTATTATCAGGAAAGTTCAAACATTTAGTAAGAACCTTTATCAGTATAATTTCCTATTGGAGGCTGAAGTCAATTAAGCAAAGCGATGAAAAAAATGGGTCACCAAAAAGTACAGAACTGTATAGTGCCGGGAAAAGTGTTGGAACAATAGATAATACTGTGTCTGCAACGGTAATTATGAGAGAGCTTGGCGAGTCAATAAATGGGGTAAAAACTAGTGGATAAAAAAGTTAGAATAGGCTGCGCTTCTGCATTTTGGGGTGATACGGATACTGCTGCACCTCAGTTGGTGCATCATGGAGAGATAGATTATTTAGTTTTTGATTATTTAGCAGAAGTAACAATGTCTATTCTAGCGGGTGCAAAACAAAAAAATGAAAACTTTGGTTATGCCACTGATTTTATCAAGCATGTTGGCCCATTACTCGGTTCTATTAAAGAGAAAAACATTAAGGTAATTAGCAATGCAGGAGGAATTAATCTCGATGCCTGCAGGGATGCACTTCTAGAAAAAGCAAAAGAACAGAATATAGATTTCAAAATCGCGATCATTGAGGGCGATAATATTATTCACAAGCAAAAAGATCTAAGGTCCATTCCTATTAAAGAAATTGAGACCGGTGATATGCTTCCAGAAAGTATTCTCAGTGTTAACGCCTACCTAGGTGCTCCAGGAATAAAAAAGGCTCTTGAGCTAGGTGCTGATATTGTTATCACAGGAAGATGTGTTGACAGTGCCGTAGTACTTGGCCCACTTATGTATGAGTTTGGTTGGAAAGATTCAGATTATGATTTATTGGCCAGTGGAAGCCTAGCCGGCCATATTATTGAGTGTGGTGCACAGTGTACAGGAGGTAATTTTACAGACTGGGAACTAATAAATAGTTTTGAGAATATGGGATTTCCAATTGTTGAGGTATCCTCAAACGGAGATTTTATCGTTAATAAACCTGAGGGTACGGATGGGCTTATTAATCGAGGTACGGTTGCTGAACAGTTCTTGTATGAGATTGGAGATCCAGGAGCGTATTTATTACCGGATGTGGTCTGCGATTTTACCCGCGTGACAATTGAAGACAGGGGAAAAGATTGTGTCTTTGTTAGTGGGGCAAAAGGATTTTCACCTACTAATACGTATAAGGTGTCAGCTACTTATACTGATGGCTATAAAATTGTTGCTACTATTGTAATCGGAGGTCCAAAAGCAGTCAAAAAAGCTAATGTTATTGGAGAGGCAATTTTAGAAAAGACACGTTTAATCTTTAATGAAAAAGGCTTCTCAGACTATACCGAAACAAATATTGGAGTTTTAGGATCTGAAGCTATTTATGGTAGAGATTCAGAAAATTATATAGACACTAGAGAGGTTGTGCTTAGACTAGTAGCTACTCATCAAAATAAATCTGCATTGGTTGTTTTATCAAGAGAGATAGCTCAGGCGGCGACAGGAATGGCTCCCGGTGTAATGAATTATTTAGGAGGTCGTCCTTCCATCTCTTCTTCAGTAAAATTATTTTCCTTTTTATTATCAAAAGACTACTTTGATGTTAGTGTTAAACTCGATGAAAATAAAATCTCAGTTCAAATTATTGATGATAACCAAGATCGATCATATGAAGGAGCAGAGCATGCTGTATTAGGACAAAGTTTACCTGAAAGAGCAGATAAAGAAACTAGATTAATGAATCTCGCATACGTCAGAAGTGGTGACAAAGGTAATCATGCGAATATTGGTGTTATAGCAAGGAATCCTGATTTTTTACCATATATTCGACATAGTCTAACAATAGAACGTTTAAAAAATCATTTTTCACATGTGTTGAATGGTCCCATACATTGCTGGGAAGCACCAGGGATATATGGACTTAATTTTTTACTTGAAAATAGTTTAGGTGGTGGAGGTATGGCTAGTCTAAATATTGACCCGCAGGGGAAGGCATATGCCCAACAGATTGTAGACCTTAAGATCTCAGTTCCAGATTTTATTTATGATAAAGTACACAAAAAATAAAGTTCAATTAAAAATAATAAGGTAGATATTATGGCAATCTATAAAAGTACAATAAATATCGACACTGAAAATTTTGAAAAAAATAAAAGTGAAATGATTTCACTTGTAAATAAAATGCATGATATAAAAAGTCGAGCAGAAAAAATATCAGAACGTAGAAGACCTAGGTTTATTGAAAGAGGACAGTTGACTCCTAGAGAAAGATTATTTGCCTTGTTAGATCCGGAAATGCCATTTGTTGAACTTTACAATATGATTAGCTACCTGGTTGATGATGAAAATCATGGTACAAGTATCCCTGGAGGCAGTATTATTGCTGGTATTGGATTTGTATGCGGTGTACGTTGTTTGGTATTCGTTGATGATAGCGGCATAAATGCTGGAGCCTTGACAGCAAAGTCTATTGATAAGGCATTAGGATGTTTAGATATATCTATGAAACAAAAACTTCCTTTTATACATCTTGTTGAAAGTGCTGGAATAAATTTAATGAACTACACGGTTGAATTCTGGGCGAGAACCGGCGGAATGTTTAATGGCTTAGCTAAACTGAGCGCTGCTGGTATTCCAACAATCGCAGTATTGCATGGTCTATCTACCGCTGGTGGCGCATATCAACCAGGAATGAGTGATTATGTAGTTGGTGTAAAGAAAAATGGAATGGCAGCACTTGCAGGGCCTGCTTTATTGAAGGCAGCCACAGGACAGATAGCTGACAATGAGGAACTCGGTGGTAGTGAGATGCATGCTCGTGTTACTGGTTTGGTGGAATACCTTGCTGATGATGATAGCCAAGCCATAGAGATAACTAGGGATATTGTTGAAAAACTTGATTGGAATTCAAAGTGCGAGAAACGAAGAGAGGTATCATTTAGTAAACCAATCTATGATGCAAGTGAGATAGCTGGAGTTGTTCCTGTAAATTATAGAATGCCTTACGAGGTTAGGGAAGTTATTGCCAGAATTGTTGATGGATCTGATTTTATTGATTTTAAGCCAATGTATGGAGTTTCAACTGTGTGTATTCAGGCAAAAATATATGGTCATTCTTGCGGAATTATCGGAAATAATGGTCCGATTGATCCAAATGGAGCGACAAAAGCTGCTCAGTTTATTCAGCTTTGTGGACAGTCAAAAATTCCTCTTATATTTTTCAGTAATACAACTGGTTTTATGGTTGGGAAACAATACGAGCAATTAGGAATGATCAAACATGGCTCCAAGATGATACAAGCGGTCTCAAACGTTGATGTTCCCAAAATCACTTTCTACATTGGTGCAAGTTTTGGTGCTGGAAACTATGCAATGTGCGGATACGCGTATGAGCCTGATTTCCTTTTTTCCTGGCCAAATTCAGTAACCGGTGTAATGGGTGGTGAGCAGGCAGCAAAGACAATGGAGCAGGTAATGGTTGCCTCTGCAAATAGAAAAGGCATTAAATCAGATGAAGTAAAAATGAAAAAGCAGGTCAAAGAGATTACTGAATACTATAACTCACAGTCGGATGCTTTTTGTACATCTGGAAGAGGACTTGATAACGGAATTATTGATCCTAGGGACACCAGAAAAATTTTAGAATTTATATTGCAAACTTGTTGGGAAAAAAGTCACCGTAAGCTATCGCCAAATACTTTTGGTATCGCTAGGATGTAATAATCAATAGTATCTAAAAACTATATAATATAGATGAAACAATTTCCAAATACAGAAAATTTAATACTAGAGTATACTGATGGTTGGTTAGACATCTGGTTCAATCGCATTGAGAATCGAAACGCATTAACAGATAGCCTGATCGCTGATCTTTTTAGTGTATTTAGTTGTGTCCATAATGACAGAGAAGTTCGGGGTATAACTCTACGAGGTAAAGGAGGCGTATTCTGTGCTGGCGGTGACTTAAAAGGAATGAAAAGAATATCTGAGGCGGGATCTGATGCAAAAGATCTATCACTTGAAATGAGTATGGTTTTTGGTAACCTGTTTAAGGTAATCAACCATGCACCACAGATCATAGTTTCTGTTACTGAGGGATTCACTCTTGCTGGGGGATTTGGTGTCGCCTGCTCATCGGACCTTATTGTTACCATGTCTGATACAAAATTTGCACTTACTGAAACAAGAATAGGTCTTACTCCTTCACAAATATCTCCATATGTGATAAACCGTTTGGGCTATGCAACTGCCCGGAAAATGATGTTGCTTGGTGCCAGCATTAATGGCAAAGAGGCAATGGCAATAGGAATAGCAGACTATCTCGCTAGTGATGCTGATAATTTGGAAGAAATCTTAGGTGATATTAAGTCACAGGTTTTCAAATGTTCTCCCAATGCAATAGCGATTACAAAACAGGTTCTAACGATTAATGAATATTTAGACCCAGAAAAGGCTGCGGATTTATTTTCTGATTGTATAGTTAGCGATGAGGGCAAGGAGGGGTTTAATTCTTTTTTCGAAAAACGAAATCCTTATTGGGTACCTGATAAACAAAAGAAAAAATAATATTGAGGAACTAAAAATGCATTTTAATGATGAGCAGAAAGCACTTTACAAAACAGTTAAAGAGTTTGCAGAAAATGAAATCCGACCTTTCGCAGATGAATGGGAGAAGGATGGTTTATTTCCTGCACACGAACTTTTCAAAAAAATGGGAGATCTTGATCTATTGGGGATAACTAAGGACGAAGAATATGGTGGGATGGGACTTGATTATACCTATGGGATTGTTTTTGCTGAAGCTCTAGGATATGCGGATGACAATGGTGTCGTTACTGGTATAGGTGTACAAACAGATATGGCAACGCCAGCATTGCATAAGTACGGAGATGAAGAACTAAAAAAAGAGTTTCTAGTCCCGGCCATTAAAGGTGACGCAGTTACTTCAGTTGCTGTCAGTGAATCCGGAGGAGGTTCTGATGTCTCAGCCTTAAAGACTAGCGCAAAAAAAGAGGGCGATGATTATATTATTAATGGTCAAAAAATGTGGATCACCAATGCTACTCAGGCAGATTATTTTTGTACTCTGGTAAACACGAGTGATGATAAGCCTCATATAAACAAGTCACTTATTATTATTCCCTCAGACACAAAAGGAGTTAGCATAGGTGATAAAATAGATAAGCTTGGTCTAAGGACATCAGACACTGCGCCTGTTTATTTTGATAACGTTTGTGTACCTCAACGATTCAGAATTGGAAAAGAGGGTGAGGGTTTTAAAATGCAAATGGAGCAATTTCAAGAAGAGAGATTATTTATTTCCGCAAGTATTTTGGTTGCGATGGATAATTGTATTGATAAAACCATTGAGTACTGTGTGGACCGCAAAGCTTTTGGTAAACGTATCATTGATAACCAGGCAATACAGTTTCGTCTATCTGAATTAAAAACGGAGGTTGAAGCTGTTCGTTCTTTAGTCTATAGAGCCTGTCAAAATTATGTAAGTGGCGAAGATGTAACTCTTCTAGCGTCAATGGCAAAACTTAAAAGTAGTAGGCTAGTAAGAGAGGTAGCCGATACTTGTGTGCAGTTCTACGGTGGAATGGGATTTACCTGGGAAAATCAAGCATCAAAGCTCTATAGAGATGGAAGAATGAATTCGATAGGAGGTGGTACAGATGAGATAATGCTGAAAATTATTTCAAAGTATCTAAATATGGTAGGACAATAAAGCTATACTTTAATTAATTCAGCTTGGCAATGATAATAATATATTATGGTAGAAATACGATATTCTTCTTTGATAAAAAAACACAATGCCATGCACTGGCTAGTGGGAGTAATCATATTTCTAGATTATAGATTTTGAAATAGCCAACTATCTATTCTGATCGAACAGCCTTAGAGATTTTCCTTCTGAGATATTTTCCCATAAAAAGGTCAATAAAGGGGATAAGCCTGAGTTTCCATGGAATGTAGACTGTTTTTTTATTATCTATAATAGCCTGGATAATTCTGTCGGTACAATCCTCCAGGTCAGTGGAGTCTTTGCTGTGTTTTCTTTTCGTTTCCCCCATTTTTTTACCATCTGGTCCAAATGCATTTGATCGCATGTTGGTTCCTCTTATCCAACCCAAAAAAGCCTCTAAGAATTTTACTTTCCCATTAAGTTCCATATCTAGGGTATCCAGAAAACCATGAATCGCGTGCTTCGAGGCTGCATATCCAGAGTGATTGGTAAAGCCAACTATAGCCTGTGCAGTTGAGCAGGTCACGATCATTCCCTTGGATGAGATCAGATGTGGTAGAGCAGCGTGTATACAGTGTACTGCACCAGTGTAGTTCGTATCCATCAGATCTTTAAAGAAAGAGATATCAGATATATCTTCAAAAGGGGTCCACATACTTACACCTGCTCCTAGAAGTAACAGGTCAATCTTGCCATAGTGTTCTATTGTTTCATCAATCAGATTTTTACATTCAATGCTCTTAGTTATATCTGTTTTTATGCCAAAAGATTTTCCTCCGGTTTGTTCAATCTTATTTGTGATTGACTCAAGCTTAGAGTTTCTTCTAGCAGCAAGAACGACCGATACTCCTTTCGATGCTAGTTTGATTGAAAGAGATTTACCTATGCCTGATGATGCTCCGGTTATGACACAGACTTTTCCTGATAGATTCATCGGATAGACTTATTAGTCAGAAACTATATTATTATTAATACCAAAAATATTATTTGGGTCTTGAGATTTTTTAATACTTTGTATCATCTGTATGCTACCATCAGAGATCGTATCAGGCATAAAATCTTTTCTTAATTTTCCTACTCCATGATGGTGAGAGATAGAGCCTCCATTTTTTATAAAACATTCTCGAAGTGCGTGTTCAATTTTACTAAATACTTCTTCAGGGTTATCGATACCTCTTACATTTATGGCAACCGTATTATACATACATATTCCAGAGTGATATACTTTCGAAACTCTTGAACAGAAAAATGGTTTTCCAGGTAGATTATATTTTTTATGTAGATCAACTAGAAGTTTATTTGCTTCATCTTTGACCTGATTGATGTTTGACCATGGTACAGCTGTTTCTAGGGTTTCACCAAGTATACCTTGTGGCACAAAAAATTCCCGAATATAGGCAATCACCATCGTGATATTATAACCAACTTTACCCTCTTTCCCGCCACCAATAAGACCACCATATTTTTTAGACAGCCTTTTTATATTTTTTCTTTGGTATTTTACTTCTGAGGTAGAACCCTCTAGCTTAAAAACAGCTGCCACAAATTTATCGGGATCAAACCCTTTTAACTTGAACACGAATTTTTGTACTTTGCTCATGACCTTGGCAAAGTTATCTTTTTCTGGCTTGAGTGCACTACCAAACTGAAAATGTAGACTGTCAAGCATTCTAGAGCTGGCCGGAACAGAGCTTGAGTGAGCAATCTCAAACATGAAATTTATTCCAGTGTCCCAGTCTTTTAGTACCACTGACTCATAATCTGAACACTCTGGGAGCTTGTGCATCCTGAGTGTAGCTTTTGTAATAATTCCTATATTCCCTTCAGATCCAAATAATAGATTTTGTGTTTTAATACCTATTGAGGATCTAACAAGTGGTTCAATCTGATTGATAGAGCCACTTGGGGTGACCATTGTTACATTCTGAACAATGTCTTCAATATTTCCATAACGATTCTTTTTCATTCCGGCGGCATTTGTAGATATCCATCCACCTAGTGTAGACAGCTCAATGCTGTCAGGCTCATGCCCTACCGTGTAGCCTTCCTTTTGAAGATTTTCTTCTAATAGTTTACCAGTAATACCTGCCTGAACCGTGACCAATAAATTATCTTTATCTAAAGATTCAATCTTATTCATCCTTCTAGTGTCAACAGAAACGATCATTCTATCTTCTTGATCTGGGAGCTTTAGCGCGTTTGTGACATTAGTGCCTCCTCCAAATGGGACTAGACAAATGTTATGCTTTTTGGCCAGATCAATTAATTTTTTTACGTCATCCTCAGACTCAATATAAAAGACGAGGTCCGATAACTTTTGTAGTTTATTGTACAAGACTTTAAATACCTCATCCGGGCCATTTTGACCATGGCTATGAAGTATCCGCTCGCTATCTTCAACTGTATACTGGTCACTGCTGAAGCTAGATTTAATTTCATCCATAAAAGCTTGATTAATATTTTTATCGGTAACCTGCTTCTTTTTTATTTCATGAAAGTATGGTTTTGTTTTTATTTCAATATCCAATATTCCTTCAACAAAGGGAACCAAATAGGGCAAGTTTTCCCCTGAAACGCCTTTGTATCTGTCCCCAGTAAAGGTTACAGATCCATCATCATTTATAATGAATTGAGAGTCTTTGAAGCCCCATTTATGACCCCATAATGAATCATTCACTCCAAAAAACTTATTGTCTTTATTATCACCCATTTAAATCTTTTATTTTCTTTTTTATTTTATTTTCAAGTTCTGTTGTCATTTTCTCTGCGGCACCAAAGAGATCTTTTTTATCTTCACTATCATTATTGATAAATGATTCCGGATACAGAGCCTCTAGAATGTAAACATGAATTTTACCAGGTCTAAAAAAAATCTTTCCTTTAGGCCAAGACTTCCCGGAGCCGGTGATTACCGCAGGGAGTATTGGTTTATTAAGACCAATCGCTAGTCTGGCCGGACCTTTTCTAAATCTTGTCATGACATTTGGTTCACCTCTGCTCCCTTCAGGAAAAATGATGATGCAACGTTTACCAACGCTCATAAAACCATTTGAGAGTTTTAGAGTCTCTTCAAACGTAATATCTTTACCAGAGTCTGATTTGCGTCCAAGCGGTATCAGGTTCATAACTGGTTTCATTATATTTCTTCTTAGCCAACTATCAAACCAATAGTCTTTCGCGGCCAGCATACCAATATTATTGAAATTTTTATCTGCAGATAAGGATAGAGCAATAACGTCTAAGTGAGCATTATGATTGCTGCAAAAAATAAACGACTCATCTGGTATATTTCCCTTCCCTGAAACCCTTAAGGGTGTGTACCACATAAAAATAAATTTGGCCCAGTTATATAATAACGTTTTTCCGATACGGTGATAGAAAGGTTGACGCTTTAATAAATGAGAATACTTGGGATTATCAAGTACGTTCATACGGTGGTTGTTTTATTTTCTACCGTATTTCATATGGGCACTGGTCCATGTGTGCGACATGATGGCTGAGCCTAAGGAAATTTCAAGCCCCAGCGCTGCAGCGGCAATAATCTCCGCTAGTTTTCTGGATGTGTGTTCCCCATTATCACAGCCTAATAGTTGTAAGTTTTGTTGTTGCTGATTTAACCTGGTTCCACCTCCTACTGTGCCAACGGTAAGTGATGGAAGAGTTAGGCGCCATGTAATACCATCATCAACTTTTTCTATGGTAAAGTGTCCAATCGAGTTTTCTGCGACACAGGCTGTATCCTGGCCAGTTGCTAAGTAAATAGCAGTTAATGCATTAGAAACATGTATAGCGTTGCCATGCGTTCCTGCCATCGCAGATACTATAGGGAAATAAGTCCAGTTTTTGATTATAAAGTCTGGGTCAACGTTTAACACTCTTGTCATGACTGATTTATTTACATGTGTCTCTGCTATAACCCCATGTCCTCTTCCCAAAATTAAATTCCGGTATGATGCTTTTTTGTCACTGGCTAAATTTGAGTCAAGGAAAAAATCATGTCCTGTTTGCTGTTTAATATAGTCACAGGCAACATTGGTAGCTAGAGTCACCATATTCTGTCCTGCTGCATTTCCAGTGTCCAAGATAAAATCAAGAAGCACATAATTCTGAATAGCATGCTGGTCTATCCTTAGAATTTTTCCGTGTTTTGTAGTCGACTGAGCAGCCTTAATAATTTCTTCAGTATTTTTATTTATCCAGGTCTGAAACTCATCGCTTTTATTTAAATCATCAAATATAAAAATTGGTGATCTGGACAACTCCTGTCTGAAGTGTTTGACCTGTATTCCACCACATAAAGAGGAGGCATAGAGACCTCTATTCATCGAAGCGACTAGGGTTCCTTCTATGGTGCATAGAGGGATGGAGAATTTTCCATTGGCATATTTACCATTAATCATCGCAGGTCCTACAATCGCCATAGGAATTTTCATGTATCCTACATGATTTTCGATAATCCCTTTTAGTTCTACAGGGTCATTACCGGGGAGGTCTTGAAGATCAAATTCTTGCTCACTTTTCAGCCATTCGACACGCCTCTGTGAATCTTCGGTAGTGTATCCTCTAGGTATCCTGTTTCTTTTACCGTTATTATTTTCGCTCATTCTATTTTTTCAATAAATGGGCAGGTAGTTTTCAGGACCCTTCTTTGTTTATAGAACGGTGGTGGCCTCCCGCTTTCAGCAAACTTCCTTGATCCAATTTATATTAAACGGAAAGGCCTGTTTTTTGAAAACGGAGTACAGCCTCCTTTAGATATTATTTGTAGATCCTGGAATAACAGAACCTGCCCAATTATTTTTTATTTAATTGTCCCGGAACTTATTCCTCTTATTTATTACTAAAAACCATTATTTATTATATGATTTTAATTGGTTTTCACTGCTTGCAACGGACACTGCCACGGCTGCGTCTCCGGTAACATTAACCGTTGTCCTGGCCATATCTAGTATTCTGTCCACGCCAAGAATCAGTGCGATACCAGCACTTGGAACACCGACAGACTCCAGTATAATAATCAGCATAATTATTCCTGCTGCTGGCACAGCGGCCGTTCCGATTGAGGCTAAAACCGTAGTCAAAACAATTGTAAGCTGGTCTCCAATGGTTAGGTCCATGCCCAAAGCCTGAGATATAAACACAGCTGCTACTGCCTGGTACTGTGCGGTGCCATCCATATTAATTGTCGCACCAAGCGGAAGAACGAACGATGAAATTTCTTCAGAGACTCCAAGCTCATCCTCACAGCATTCCATGGTAATAGGCAATGTTGCTCCGCTTGAGCTGGTTGAAAAACCAAGCAGCTGGGCAGGAGCTATACCCTTGAAAAAATATTGAAGAGGCATTTTTGTATAGTATTTGAGGAGAAACACATAGCTGATACACACATGGATTATCAAACCCAGAATCAGGGTAAACATATAAAATCCCAGGGCGCTCATTAGGTCGACAACCTGACTGATATTGTCACCAACTACCTTGTTAATTGTTTGCGCGATTAAAGCAAAAACTCCTATCGGAGCCATGAGCATTATCATGTCAATCACTTTAATCACGACATCGTTTAAACCCTCAAAAAATCCTAAGAATATTTTTGATTTATCTTTGGGTATTTGAATCAAACCAATTCCAACGAGTATGGCAACAAACACAATCTGTAGCATGTTTCTGTTATTGGATGCTGATGAGATGACATTACTCGGGACCATGTCTACGAAAGGCTTCAGCGGTCCTCTGTCTTTTAGCTTTTGAGCGCTGGTTGTTTTTGTTTCCACATTTTTTTCATAGGTCGACTGAAGCTCTGTTTTCATTTCACTTGGTATTTGAGAACCAGGCTGAAAAAAGTTCACCAGTAAAAGACCAATGACCACGGAAACAATTGTCGTTGAAATATAGATGGTAATTGTTTTTCCACCGATTCTAGACAATTTTTTCGTGTCCGATAGAGACGCAACCCCTGTCACCAAAGAGGCGAAGACCAGAGGGACCGCTATTAGCTTTAGTAGGTTAATAAATATTGTACCAAATGGGGCTATCCAGTCTGTTGTGAATGACCCCCATCCGGCTGATGCGCTGAGTACGCCATAAACAAGCCCGGCAACAAGTCCGATAATAATTTTCCAATGTAGAGCAAGATTTTTCATAATCAGAGCCCCAATGTAAAACCAATTATGTTAATTTGGAAAAAATATAATTGGTTAATCTATTGTAGATATTTTAAAGCAGTATTTAGGTCAGTTGTAGGCCTTTTGCATGCAAAGTTTTCGCAAACGTAGAAGGTAATCTTATCATCAATAGTATCGTGCATCGAGGTCCAGGGTGCGATTTTATCTAACTCAGCATTATTATTTAATTCTTTGAAAATAATAATGCTATGGGGGCTGTAGATATCCTGTATTTTTCTTACTAAGGTAATAGCCTCAGGGCTTTTCTCTTTGGCAACGACTACTATCTCTTTTGGATTTTCTTGTCCAAACATAAACGATGTCAGCATTGACGAGTGTGCAGATGGGACTCTGTTTATCCCCTCTGAGAAGGCGAGGAATGTATTTTGTGCAATATCTTCCCACTTCGTGTCGCCAGTAAACTTACTGATCCTGGTACAGTTCATGGCCGCTACAGCATTGCCTGATGGTATCGCTCCATCGTAGCTATCTTTTGCTCTGACGATTAGTTTTTCACCGTTTTCAGGTCCAATGAAAAAGCCTCCACTTTCTTTATCCAAAAAGTCAGAGACCATTGTCTCAGCCAGGTCTATAGCAGACCTCAAATAGCGTGTGTCAAAGCTGGTCTCATAGAGATTTAGAAGTGCCCAAATAAAAAATGCATAATCATCGATATGTGGCTGTAACCCGGCTGATCCATTTCGATAGCGTTTAAACAGTCTTCCGTCATCGTCTTTCAGGTTTGTAAGTATGAAATTCGCTGCTTTTTCAGCGGCATTGGTATAGGCCTCATCCTTCAGAATTTTCCCACCATTGGCCAGTGCAGCGATCATAAGCCCGTTCCAGTCTGTGAGTATTTTATTATCCTTAAGAGGATGTATCCTGTGTTCTCTTTGATTGAATAAGGTCAGCCTGTTTTTTTCTATTGTTTCTTTTAAGCTCTCAAGGTTTTTATCATTTTTCTTAGCATATCTTGAGAGTTTTGTTTTTAAATAGGGTATGTTCTTTGCGGTTAGCTGGCGGGTTGCCTCATCATGGAAGTTTCCCTCATCCTTAAACCCAAATATTTCTGCGAATTGTTTTCCCTGCTTTGGGCCTAATAGTTGATTTACCTCTTCACTGGTCCAAACATAGAACTTTCCCTCTTCGCCTTCACTGTCCGCATCCTCTGCGGAGTAGAAGCCGCCTTTTTTATCGGTCATATCTCGGAGCACATAGGTAAATATTTCCCTAGCAATTTTGGCGTATTCTTGTTTATTGGTCAGTTCAAAGGCTTCCAAATAGGCCATAGATATCATCGCCTGGTCGTAGAGCATTTTTTCAAAATGAGGCAGAAACCATTTCTGATCTGTAGAGTATCTGTGAAATCCGAGACCAATATGATCGAAAATTCCCCCAAGACGCATTCTGGAGAGTGTTTTTTCTGCCATAGTCTTTGCCATGGGATCCCCATAGGCTTTGTGGTAACGAAGCAAAAATATCAGATTATG
>Ga0209019_1000351_pt1 | contig 23694 bp, 20 predicted proteins | sample METZYME_3_300m_FD_187549 | JGI IMG/M metagenome (GOLD analysis project Ga0209019, IMG submission 187549) | Marine microbial communities from oxygen minimum zone in mesopelagic equatorial Pacific - METZYME_3_300m (SPAdes) (version 2) | ecosystem: Environmental > Aquatic > Marine > Oceanic... | reverse complement strand
ACGTGGATCGACGAGCACGTCAACGGAAAACCTTACGGCGTTGACCTACTCGTACCGACAAGCATGGAAAGCAAAGCGCAAGGATTGTCAAAAGAAGAGCTCGAAGACCGAATTCCGATAGAGCACAAAAGGTACATCGAAGAGCTGCTCGCCCAGCACGATATTGACACCGCGGACCTATGGACTGGAGTCATCCGCGGTGGAGTCGGCGACAACATGCGCCAGACCGGCGCGACTGAGATTCTTGAATCCGCATTTGCACACCCTGTCAAGATGGTCGTCAACGCGCTTGGCGTTCCACCCACTTACATGATGTCCATGGCCCGTGAAAAGGGGATCGTCGTCGGAGCGCTCGCTGGAGCTAAGGAACACGCTGTAAAACACGCAGAGGCCGGGGTAGACGTCCTTATTGTCGCTGGTACTGAAGCGGGGGGGCACTGTGGAGAAGTATCAACGCTAGTCCTCGTCCCTGAAGTGATTGATGCGATTAAAGAGTACGACATGTGTGTATTGGCAGCGGGCGGCATCGTCACAGGCCGTCAAATGGCTGCGTGTATGGCCATGGGCGCCCACGGTGCATGGACTGGATCCGTATGGTTAACCACGGCGGAAGCAGAGACTCTGCCTGTCGTGAAGGAAAAAATGCTCGTTGCTAACTCGCGGCAAACGGTTCGTTCTAAAAGTCGCACGGGGAAGTACACCCGGCAACTAAGGTCTGCCTGGACGGATGCATGGACGGCAGAAGAATGTCCCGAACCACTACCAATGCCGCTGCAGGGGGTTGTGGCAGCGGCCGCCTTCCGAAAAATAGATAAGCTCGCGCAAACCGATCATGCCGGAGCTCGCCAGCTTGCGAATTACTTCGTTGGGCAAGGTGTCGGTCTTATGAACGAAACCATCGCTGTGCGAACAGTGGTCTACAACTTTATGGAGGATTTTGCCGAGGCCACGGAACGCTTAGCCCAAACTGTCGCCGACTAACTCGCTCCACAACAGAATGTTCAGTGCGACATTAACTTCCAACACTCGGGTCCATCAGGAGAAGTCTATATGACCGATATCGATGATTTGAGGTCGAAGTTTCTCGACCTTGAGTTCGACCGCACCGGTTTCGTGATTGACGCCGAGCAGTCAGCAAAAGTGGCGAAGGCTTCTGGAGAAACTCGAGAAGCATTTATCGACCCCACAGACCCTAACTTCGAAGCCTGCGCCCCGATCCTTGCTAGCCTCGCCTCAGGTCGACGCTTACCCATCGACTTTCCGGCACTCGGAGGCATTTCCATGGACGGTGGGAAAGCTGTCGCCTGTATCAAGCCGGTTCGTCCCGGTATAAAACTCACCGGTAAAACCCATTTACACGACATCTATGCCAAGAGTGGTAGGTCAGGAAGAATGATCTTTCTCGTTTCCCGAATGCAACTATACGACGAAAGTGGCGAACACCTCGCCACAACCGATTCGCGCCAGGTCATCCGAGAACGACCCGACAAATGACTGTACAAACCATCAATGATGTGGTGTTCGGTGACGAATTAACCCCCTGGCAACCCGATACATCGCTCCAGGCAACGCGTAGCTTTGCTCAAGCGGTTGGATATTCTGGTAGCGGCCGATTTGAAGACCACGGCAAGGCCCGAGCCCAAGGATTACCTGGTGCTCTTGTGCCCGGAATCATGGGTATGGGTTTTCTCACGAGTATGATTCACCGTTGGGCACCACGGGGGAAAATCAAACACATCGATACGGTATTTCGAGCGCCCGTACTCGCTGACCACGAGCACACCGTCACAGCGGTAGTAACCGACATCGACGACGAGAACGGCGAGGTCGTATTGGATCTAACCATTAAGAATGAACAAGAAGAAACCCGGGTATTCGGGACCGCAACCGTTCAGTTACCGTCCACCTAATACGGCAACGCTGACACTACCGAGACCGCAAATTGGATCTGAAGCCATGTTATAAAGCGGGACCTCCACGAGTTTTTGGAAATTCCATGAAGTTCGCCATTTTTGGTATCGGGGCAATCTTAGTCGCCACCACCGCGTTGGGAGACGAACAGAATTCTGCAAAGACGTCCAAGACTGAGAAGAGCGAAGTGGTGGCGGTCAAGGACGACAATCAAGTCATCTGCAAACGGATGACGCGAGCCGGAACGCACTTCAAAAAGCGTGTGTGCATGAAGCGACGCAACTGGCGGCTTCAATCCGATAGTGTTCAATCGCAGACCGAGGGAGGGTATTCACAACCTGGGGGGCCGAGAGATTAGCGTCACCATACCTTTACGTTTTCGAGGACTTCCGCGCTCAGTTACTCGCTGATTTTCTAATGGTGTCGCGCCTTGATATGACCCCAAGGGTCAATGTTCAGCATTTGCCTTGAGCGTTCGGAATAACGAGATTGTCATGATCACACCGATAGCCAATAACGGTAACGAAACAACCAAGACGGCAGATTTCACGGCTCTTAAGTCATCCAGAATCATTAACGTGATCGGTAACACCGCGAGGGCAAACGCCCAAAAGACGCGGTGCCATTGAGCAGGATTAAGGCCGTCGGATAGATCGCGTGTCGCCGATGAAGCAATGGCATATGAGGCCGAGTCGTACGTTGTCGCCACAAATATCCACGCCATCACGATGAAAGCGATCAACGGGAGCGGTTGAAGCGGTAGCGCTGCCATAATTTGCGCAATGGCCGTTCCGTTCTGTCCTTGATTAATCAACGTTCGAACGTCCACTAGACCGGCCATGTCCATCCACATAGCAGTGTTGCCTACGACAACATAGAAGACGGCGCACCCCAATGTCCCGAAACCCACCATCCCGACGATAAGTTGCCGAAGTGTCCGACCTTTCGATATCCGCGTCACGAAGAGACCCATAAATGGACCGTATGCGATCCACCATGCCCAATAAAAGACCGACCAGTCTTCGACGAATCCAGTCTTTAGGATCGGATCCGTCCAGGTATTCATCCGAATAAACTCTTGCAACATCAATCCAATGCTGTTCGTCCCGACCTTCAATATAAATACTGTTGGCCCGGCGATTAGGACGAAAAGCAAAAATGCGCCCGCAAGGCCAACGTTGAGATCACTTAAACGCTTAATGCCTCGATCAAGACCGACATAAACACTTCCAGCAAAGAGAACGACGGCGATGCCCACCACTCCAGTGTCAATCAAAAAGGTTTCTTCGATTCCCATCAGCTGGCTAATACAAGCGCCTATCATCGGCGTCGCTAACCCCAACGACGTTCCCGTGCCACCCACCAACGCGATGATGAAAATGAAATCCACAACTCTCCCCAGCGGTCGTCGGACAATGTCATCGCCAAAAAGACCAACCAGCGACGTCGACAACCGCAAAAACGGTATCCGACGCTGGTAGTAGGGAACCGCGATTGCCACGGTCGGAAGGCAGTACAAGCACCAAGCCGACAGTCCCCAGTGGAAGATCCCGTAGGTGGGAGCCCACTCCCAAGCTCCGCTGGAATTCGGCACGAGCCCGAAGGGTGGCGAATCCAGGTAGACGGCCCATTCAATAGTTGACCAGTAAAGGAGGCCCGCTCCAATACCCGCGCAAAAAAGCATCCCCATCCACGACCAAGTCGAAAAGGCGGGTCGAGAGGATTCACCGCCGAGCTGCAATCGCCCGTGCCCACCGAAAGCGAGCACGGCCAACACAACTGTGGCTCCGATCGTCATCCACTGATAAGCAAGTCCGAATTGGCCCGCAATCCATTGATAGGCCGTGCCAACCACTGCGGCCGCATGGTCCGGTACCACAGCAATTGATAAACACACGACGGCGATCAACAGAACGCAGCCGCTAAATAACAATCGGTCAACCGTCGGTTTGGGTTCAGTCATGATTGAAGGGGTTCCACAGACTCGAAAAATTATCACCCACGAGCGTTATGGAATGCCTACCATCTCCGTCTGACCCCGAAGTACAAGCATACCGGTTCCATCCACCCACGCTTCCATGCCATCCGGTTCGATTGTGTCTCGGTACTCGTCCCAGCCGGTCGCATCGTTGAAATATAACTCAGCAAGGCCCGCATATTGTTCGAGTTCCGGTTCGACGCTATGGCTTACGACGTACCGAAATCCGCCCACCTTCTCCATCGTCTGCTTTACGTTGGGGACGTGTACGCGTAACCAGTGATCAAAGAATGCGCGGTAATCAATTCCCGAGAACGTCTTGACGAGAAAGCTGACTCGGAAAAAGCCGGATCGAGTAAGAGGATATTCTGCATTCATCGGGTTGGGCGTTGTCGTTAACTCTTGATGACCGTCGATGACAACATACTCACGGGTCGCCCAGGGCAAATAGGGCTCCGCCTTTACTTGGAACATGTCCGTCGGCTCGGTTCCAAACGCGACATCCGGCTGGGGCAACGGTTCGCTCCACCACAACTGCGCCATACCATCCCAGGGGCAATAACCCTTACGATCCTCATCAAACAGGAGCGCCGTATACTTTGTTGCGTGCCGCCGCCCGGACTTTGCCGCCGCCTTCTGGCCATCGATGACGAGCGGCATATGATTTGCAAACCAATGCATTAAGAGTTCGTCTCGAGACGTATCCGGTTTACGTCGAATGAGGTAAATCATCTTCGCCCCAGTTGTTTCTTTATACATGACCATTGGCCCTCCTCTTGCTCCGATGGTAGCCGAACCCTCGTCGCAAAATCTTTCGCCGACACGCCCAGCATTCGTGACGTTTCCTTGATCACCACACGAAATGCTCGACGGCTGGCAACAACAAAACACAACTGCGATCAAAAACGTTCTCTGTTAGCGTTATTGCATGGTGGGTAGCCCTGACAATGGCTCTTTTCGAACACTTTTGGAGCTCGCGCCGATCGACACGCTTCGTTACGAAGGGCCAGCGGCTCCTGAGGGAGGTAGCCGCGTCTTCGGGGGCCAGTTCTTGGCCCAAGCCATCTGTGCCGCACACAGAACCCTTCCAAACGACGATCGGTCAATCCACTCTCTCCACGCCTACTTTCTTAGGCCTGGCGATGTCGATCAACCAACTTTTTACGATGTTACCGCCGTTCGCGACGGCCGTAGTTTCAGTGTCCGTGAAATAACGGCGGTACAACGTGATAAAGAACTATTCAAAATGACAGCTTCGTTTACCTTACCTACGGAGGGTTTGCTGTACACGGCGCGCCCGATGCACGACGTATCAGGGCCCGAGGAAATTAAGTACACGCACCACGAATTTTGTCGTGACATGGGGCGGAGCAACGAAATCGAATGGGATGGTGGAGCGAGGCCATACGAAATTTTGTATATCAATCCGCCCAGCGACGAACGTGGTATTCCGATCGTCGATGATCAACTCATGTGGATACGCATCGCAGATACCTTAACTCCCGAGCCAATCCAACACGAAGCGGGACTCGCTTACCTCTCGGACAGCACGCTCGTAGACCACGTACTTCTTCCACACGGGATGCGTTGGCAAGACCAGAATTTCGATGGCACCAGTTTGGATCATGTCATGTGGTTTCACCAAAAAACACGATCCGATCAGTGGCTACTGTTCGAGCAATCGGTCGAATGGACTGGATCCGGGCGCGGTCTAGCGACTGGCCGATTTTACGATCAAGATGGACAACTCATCGCTAGTTGCGCGCAGGAAGGCCTCATGCGTTGGCGCGAAAACGTATAATTTCACGAAACTTGGACTGGAGAACGCGAACTATGAAACTGGGATTAGGAATCGGGCCCTTGGGTCCACCGGGTGGGGCATCCGTCATCGAGTTTGCAAAAGAGGCCGAGACGCTCGGCTACGACACCATTTGGAGCCACGAAATATACGGATCCGACTGCTTCACGCCGTTGGCTTGGATCGGTGCACATACGTCCACAATCAACCTGGGCACGTCCATCATGCAAATTTCGGCGCGTTCCCCGGCCAGTGCGGCAATGCATGCGATCACGCTAGATTACATGTCCAACGGCCGACTGAAACTTGGCATTGGCGTCTCGGGACCCCAAGTGGTCGAAGGTTGGTATGGCCAACCCTACCCTAAGCCCCTCGCTCGCACGCGCGAATGGATCAGTATTTTCCGCAACATCGTCGCGCGAGATCAGCCGGTTTCGTTCGCTGGCGAGCACTACCAACTGCCTTATCAGGGAGGCACTGGGCTCGGGAAACCGTTAAAGCTCATCCAACATCCGGTTCGACCCGATATCCCCCTCTATTTAGGGGCCGAAGGGCCCAAAAACGTTGCCCTCGGGGCCGAACTTTGCGACGGGTGGATCCCAATGTTCCTCTCGCCATACCGCATGATGGACGTCTATGAAGATTCCCTCGCCCAGCGCCCTCCTCACTTCGATATATCTGCTAGCGTGCCGGTGATCATTGACGAGAACGTTGATCGAGGATTGGCCCAAGTTAAGCAGAACGTCGGCTTCTACGTTGGCGGCATGGGTGCTAAGTCATTTAACGTGCATAAAGACCATATTGGGAGACTAGGTTTCGCTGAGGACGCCGACCGAATACAAGAGCTGTTTATGTCCGGTCACCGAGACGAGGCAATGGCCGCTGTGCCCGATCAGTTAGCGGACGAAATCGCCTTAGTAGGCCCTAAAGAACGCATACGCGAGCGGCTTGCAGCGTGGAAAGATAGCCCGGTTACCCAATTGAATGTCGGAACGCGCGACATGGACACGCTTAGATTTCTAGCCGAGGAATTGCTCTAGACGCGCGGAAATTTCGTTATCGGAGTACAAAAGAAAGGGCGAAATTGACCGTCACAGCCTTGCTGATACTAGGTAAGCGAGCTATTTCACGCAGCTTTTCGATGCCTTCTACCAGTCGTAAACTCGCCGCATGGACGACCACCGGCTTACGGCTAACAACGAGCACCTCTGTCGGTGTCAGTCGCACGACAAGCGCATCGGTACGAACGGGGATTCGGTAGTTCATCATGGTCAGTTCACCGTCGAGTGATAAGGTTCCGCTGGACCCTTCAGCGATCGACGTGATCTGTTCTGGATCGAACTGGAGCGACACTGTTGCTTTCGGAAACTGAATGGTTCGGAAGAGATGTTCCCGCATCCGTTCATCGCGAATCGGTATGAGCGTATCAACGCTGGCAAGGTCAATGACAATTGCTGCGGCTCCATCGATCGAGACTTCTCCCGATAACCTTCTGAACCGGTGGGCCTCGGCCAAATCTCCGGCTTTCACGGTCACGAAGCTCAAGTGGGATGATTCGTTGTCGAGGACCCAGGACTCTGCTTGCAACCCGGCTGACCAAACCAACATCAGGGTCGTCGCAATCGCTTTATTCATTCGAACCGCCTTATACCAACTAAGGGTGCGCCGTTTCCGATGACGACGGCATTGATCGCGAACTTTCAAGAAGGACAAATCGGTCGGAGTCCTCGTTATCGTAATCGCCGGGCTACCAACTATTCCTCAATTCTCTCAGTTTGAGAAACACTTCTTTCGGTGACGGTCGATCGGGCAAATCGGAGAATGTTTCCCGAAGACGCGCAATAACTGTCGGACTCGTTAAGCGGAAAAACGTATTGATGTCACGTTCGAGCTCAAGCGAAGTGACCAGCGGCTTCGCCGGATCGTAAGATCCTTCGAGTTCTTTGTGCAACCGCGAGGCCGCCTGGTTGTCTGGCTCACGATCCAGTGTAAAAGCTAGATTATTCGTGATGTAGTCATGGCCAGGATAAATCTCCGTGTCCGCCGGCAACCGATCTAGCTGCGACACAAACGTTTCGTAAAGCTCTTCCGGATGACCTCCACCGTGACAATTTCCCGCACCCGCGTTAAACAACGTGTCGCCAGAAAACAGTGCCGGTGTATCGGTCTGCGCTAATAGACAGATATGACTCATGGTGTGTCCCGGAGTATCGAGCGCGAGAAGCTCAACACTTCGGCCAATCTTCACGACATCGCCAGCTTCCAGGCCGACATCCATACCGCTAATTTTCGATCCGGCATTCTGATGCGCCAGAACCTTGGCCCCCGTCGCCGCGACCATTGCGGCATTACCACCAGTATGATCGCCGTGCTCGTGCGTGTTGAGAATTTGGGTAACCTCCCATCCACGATCACGCGCTCTCGCGAGACATTTCTCGTGATCCAAAGGGTCGATGGCAAGCGCCTCACCGGTCTCATTACAAGCCAACACATAATTGAAATTTCGATACGCGTTCCCGGTCCAAATCTGTTCTATTTGCATGCGATAACTCCTAGTTCTGTCTTCTCATAGCGGGATACGCGCTCATCAATTTCCGCGCGCGCACAACGCTTCAATATCCATTTCCCTCAATTTTAGTTCTTGGCGTAATGCGTGCGCCTGACCCGCCAAGCCCTGCAAATCCTCAGGACGATGGGCGTCTGAATTGACGATCACTGGAGCATCGACCTCCGCTGCGAGTTCCCAAAACGGTCTCCACGGATATAACGGGAATGGGTCTTCCACCCTCTGTCGCGCCTGCTTACGCATACCGAGCGCATTGATCTCCATACCAACATCGAGGTCGCGTGCGGCTTCCAAAATATCTCTTGAACACGCCGCCGTGTCAGCGTCCCATGTTGCGTAGCAATTACCAAAAAGGTCGGGGTGTGCGATGAAGTCGAATAACCCAGAGCGCATCATATCAACCGTGTAGTCCGCGTACGCTCGAAGACTGGAAGCATCGGTCGTTCCACCGTAGGTCCCGATCCATTCCCCATCGTCAAGAAAAAAATGCGAAGCCCCCACGAGAAATTCGAATCCGTATTCGCCCAGTAACTCTTCTGTATAGAAGGCTTTGAACTCGGGCACATATTCGCATTCCATCCCTTTCAATACCGTCAGGTTCGGGAAGTTGATGCGGCCACGATCGATGGCTTCGACATAATTGTCGAGGTCCGTATAGGGCATCCGCGCTACAAGCCAACGGTCGTCGGGCAACGCCGTATGATCAGAAAAACCCAGCGTCTCCATTCCAAGTTCAAGCGCACGCCGACAATAGTCATCGACATCTCCCTTCGCATGTTTGCAACGAAATGTGTGGGTATGAAAATTGTGTTTGTGATCACTATCTTCGATCAACGGTTACTCCAACATACGGTATGCACGACGCGCCGTTCCATGAAATAGATCATGTTTTTCGTCCGAACTCATCTGCGTCGTTAGACGTTTGAAAGCATTCCACACCACAGCATAACCGCACCAGTTCTTTTGGACCGGAAAGTTGCTTTCAAACATACATCGTGACGGGCCAAAAAGTTCGATGCATGTTTCGATCCAAGGTCGCCAGCTTTCCGCTATATCGACAGAGCCTGGCGGTCTTGAGTTGGACGATTCCTCGCTCGGTCTCCGAATCGGTAACGCACCCAACTTAACAAAGACATTGGGTCGCTTGGCAACTTCGGCCAAGGATTTTCGCCAGTCCGCAAAAACCTCATCACGCTTGTGTTTGTAACTACCTCCTAAGATGGGCGAACCAACATGATCGAGAATCACCACGATACCTGGGCACTCATCCAACAACTCGGCCAATTCAAGTAACTGGGTGTGGTATATCCAAACGTCCAAGGACAAATTCCGCGAAGCCAGCAAGTTGATCCCGTCTCGAACCCTCGAATCAGCGAGCAATCCCGCGGTCGGGGCGATGTTCGGAATTCCTGGATCTGCATCCCATCCGCACGACAACCGCACACCACAAAACCTACCACCGCCCCGTAGCGTATGCGCATCTATTGTCCTTCCTATTCCCTCGCCGGACAGAAAGTCCACACCACCGAAAAAAGCGCTACATAGCTTAGCGTCGCCGTACATTCCACTAGCGCTCATGGCTGCGATTCCAACGACGAACTCCGTCTCACCGACGGGCTTTAGATACTCGGGTCCGAGCGCTCTGTACATCGACCGACATTCAGCAAAGACGGTGCCAATGACGCGATGACCCGACGTTACGTCGGCGACCAGTTCGGTTAGCAGGTATGTACTATCCGGGCGATGCCAAAGGTGATGATGGGGATCAATAATGGGTAGGTCGGGCTCAATGATGTCCTCGTCGACAAGACCCAGCCAAACTTCGTGTTGCTGCCCTTTACCATAACCAAGGGTGGTCAATCAGGAAGCCCGTAGAAACGCATGGCGTTACCCCCTAGAACTTTCCTTTGGGCATCAAGTGACAGCGATCGAACGCTTTCAGTCATTTCTTTCGCCACCCCATACGAAGCATCAATATGCGGGTAGTCGGAAGCCCAGATCACATAGTCGGCTCCGATGTGATCGATGACCTCAGCGTTCATCCCTTCATCAGGGTCCATCGCGATCAGGCACTGTCGGTAAAAATATTCGCTTGGTTTCATCGACAACGGCACAACAGAAGACATCACTTCATACTTATGGTCCATTCGATCCAACCAAGCCGAAATCCAGTTCCCACCCGCCTCTAGTACGGCACACTTCAGTCGAGGATATTTCTCCAGAAGCCCCGACGAGAGCATCGAGGTAAATGCAGCCATTACATCGATTGCAAGAAACGCGAAGAAAAATAGTCCATCCCCCGGCGTACCGGGCGTCGAGAATCGAGAGAAGGCGGGTTGGTCACGAACAACGACATGAAACCCGACTGGCATCTCAAGATCCTGAACCGTACCCCAAAACAGATCGAACGCTGGATCGATAAACGCTTTACCACCTCTGGCCTCAAGATCGGGCGATAGATACACGCCTACGCAACCCGCTTTTCTAGCCCGGACGACCTCTTCAACAGCTCCTTCCGGATCGATGAGCGAAATGTGCGCTATAGGGTAAAGCCGTTGAGGATCGTGGCTACAAAAATCAACGATCCAACGGTTGTACGCCCGCGTATATGCGGTTGCGAGCGAAGGGTCCGACACGTTGCCCTCCCAACAAATACCAATGGTGGGATATAGGAGCACCCGGTCGATACCTTCTTGATCCAAAACCTCGATACGAGCCGCGGGGTCGTATCCACCACGAGGTGATCCTTCAGCATACGTATAATCGCGCGTCTGGACGCCAAGCCCTCCTTTCTCAAGATCAATTCCCCCAAGCCCACCCAAATTACCTTTGAGAAATTCAAAGGGTTTGTTGTCGAAGAGCAAACGCTCACTACCATCAGCATCCAATTCGATACGAATCGCGCGATCTCGAAACTTCGGGTCAATATATTTCTGCCAGGTATCAGCGGGTTCGAGTACATGGCCATCCGCGTCAACGAGCGGACCAACCGAATTTCCATTTCCCTCTATCGTCATCGCGGGCCCCCTTTTTGATTTCGAAACAACATGTGCCAGCTAGTTCGCATCGTCCAGACTAAGTTCACCCCACGCAAGGGCTTGTGTATTCCAATTGACTGCCGCATGGGCCTTCGCCGCATGAACATCACGCCATATCCGCTGGATTGGGTTAGATTCTTGCAATGCCGCACCGCCGACATTTTCGAATACGACGTCAATCGCCCGAACCAGTAACTGCACTGCAAACGCCGTATCGCGCGGAATCCGCGCGTGTTGCAGCGGTGACGCCCCAGGTACGAGCCTTTCGATGGCGATAAAGGTGTTCTCCAAAAGCACTCGAGCAGCCGTCACGCACGCATCAGCCTCGGCGAGTGCTACTTTCGCAGCGGGTTGCTCAGCTTGCCGTTGGCCGGTATGTGAGAAACGCCTCTCAACAATACGATCACGAAATAATTCAACGCCCCGCTGAATAGCTCCTAGCACTGGCGTGGCCAATACGGCGACCAAGAACGGATGCCCGGGCATATGGTAGAGAGGTCCTTGATGAATTCTTGAACCAGGACTAGTTCCCGACAAAAGAGACGGCAAGAAAAGGGCCCGATGGATCGGCACGAACGTCTCGTCGAGTACGACGTCTTTGCTGCCCGTAGCCCGCAGTCCAGATACCTGCCATGAATCATGGTCGATGTGATAGTCAGCGGCAGGAACCATCAAGAAATATGGTCCCGCAGGATCGCCGTCGCGCGGCTCATCGACTCGCGCCGTCAAAAAACACCAATCGGCATAATCAATCCCGGACGCAAAAGACCAGCGCCCAGTCGCACGATAGCCACCCTCAGTGGGCGCCGCTGTCCCGGAGGGAGCAAACGATGCCGACGATAGAACGTCGTCTTGTCCGAAATACTCACCCTGTGCCTGGTCAGGGTACATCGCCGCTATCCAATGGTGGACGTTATAAACACACGCGACCCAGCCGGTTGAGGCGCATCCTTTGCCCAACGCCGCGCATACTTCTAATACGGCCGCCGCGTTTAGTTCTTTACCGCCATATATCGCGGGCTTTACTAGACTAAAGAGCCCTTCAGCCGAGAGGTCACGAACCGTCTCCGCAGGAAGTTTGCCCTCCTGTTCAGCGGCCAACGCGCGCCTTTCGAGCGCCTTTGCCATCGATTCGGCTTTACGCACCATGATGTCGACTGCGTTCATGACACCTCCCGGAGTAGTTCTCACTAGAAACTATCAAATCAAATGTCCGGCGAGCATATCGAACTCCGTTCCGACTGTACCGTACCCCTTTGCGTACTAGTCGACTCACGTGCTTGCTAAGCAGTCGCGCCCTTGCTAAATATGGGGTTAAGACACGTAGGGAACGCCAACGACATGAGTAACTTACTACCGAAGTCAGTCAACATCTTCGACGATACGATGCGTGAAGGGCTTCAAATCGAAAGTCCGGATATTCCCGTATCGGAAAAACTGAGACTCCTCGATGCCATCGGTGAAATGGGCGCAAAAAACATCTCCATTGGTTCGTTCGCGCACCCAAAGTGGACGCCGTCAATGGCGTGTATCGATGAACTCGCTGATGCGTTCGTTCCAAAACCAGGGATCAATTACACGGCTGCCGTGTTTAACAAGCGCGGATTTGACCGGGCGGATGGCTATTTCCCCAAAATCAACGTCCGCGGTCGTAAGTTTGGCACCCACGTCGAACTGTGCGACACCTTTGCTCGACGTAATTACAACCGCACCCAAGTCGAACAAATCGCGGCCATGGACGCCTCGGTCGCCTCGGCGAAGGCAGCAGGTGCGGAAGCAGGCTCAATCGCAGTCGGTAATCCATTTGGGTCTAACTTCGAGGGGCCTTTTTCGCTTGAAACGCGAATGGAGCTCATTGACCTTATGATGAGCAAATGGGAGCACGCTGGTATCAAGGTCGATCGAGTTTCCTTTCTCGACGCAATGGGATGGAATATGCCGCACACCGTACGCGAAACCATTACCGCCATCCGGGACAAGTATCCTGACGTCGAGACCTATCACATGCACCTGCACAATACGCGCGGTGCGACGATCGCAAGCTATTACGAGGCTCTGCTGCTTGGCGCGACAGAATTTGATACGTCGCTCGGTGGCATGGGTGGATGTCCCTATTGTGGCAACGGACGCGCGGCGGGACACGTTCCTACCGAAGATTTCGTTAACCTATGTCACGAATTGGGGGTAGAAACCGGCTACGACCTCGACAAGGTCATCGAGGCCGCGTGCGTCGCCGAGGAAGTTGTGGGACACGCGCTTCGCGGGCATGTTTCCAAGGCTGGGCCACTCCCGAGAGACGAAGCGTGCTACCCCAACGACATGCCATTCGTCGAAACTTTCGAAGAGGCCGCACATTTTAGGAACGGGCCGGGTGTTTACGAGGGCCAGATCTCCCCTTGGAGAGAGGGCGATGCGCTTTCGCGACCAAGTTCCGCGTAGAGGGAGCATACAAGTTCGACAACGCGAGAAAGGATCCCGTTAGAGGAGCCACTTGCGAATTCGAACCGGTGACTAGGAGGGAGGATGACCATTCAACTGTATCATTGCGAGCGAGCCCGCTCGATGCGCCCACTTTGGACGCTAGAAGAAATGGGTCTTGATTACGAACTCATCACATTACCGTTTCCGCCACGCTATCTGGCAAAGGAGTATCTCGAAGTCAATCCACTCGGGACTGTCCCCTGTTTAGTGGACGGCAATGTCGTGATGACAGAGTCGGCGGGGATCAGCCAATACCTCGTGGATTCGTACGGTCCGACGGATCTCGCGGTATCTCGGGAGGAGCCAGACTACGGCTCATATCTAAATTGGTTGCATCGAAGCGATGCCACCTTGACGTTTCCACAAACGTTAGTGCTTCGCTACACACAATTGGAACCCGAAGAGAAAAGAAATCCGCAGGTTGCCAACGATTATCGGAAATGGTTCCTTGGCCGGCTTCGATGCGTTGATGATGCGGTCTCGGAACGCGAGTACCTGTGTTCGCAGCGTTTTACGATTGCCGACATATGTATCGTATATGCCTTGGTATTGGCAAAATCTCTCGACATCGAAGAAGCCTTTACCCCCAACATTCAACAGTACTGGGATCGCATTGCTGAGCGGGATGCATTTCAGCGTGCTTACGCCAAGTAGCTAGAGGAATAGAACATGGCAGTACTTCAATCGCAGCTAGATACACGTTCTGAGCAGTTCCAACAGAACAAAGAAGAAATGACCGCCAAGCTAGAGCAGATGGACGAGCTCTACGCCGAGGCAGCGCGCGGTGGCGGTGCCGAAGCACTGGAGCGTCTTGCCAAAAGAAATAAGATGCCCATCCGAGAGCGCATCGCATGGGCACTCGATCCCGATTCGCCATTTCTTGAAATCAGCCCCCTGGCGGCCTGGCGTTCGCACGTCGCCATCGGTTCCGGTTTCGTGGTCGGCGTGGGCGTCATCGAGGGCGTCGAGTGCGTCATTCTTGGCCACGATCCCTCCGTCCGTGCTGGAGCCTTCAATCATTTCAACTCCAAAAAGCTGATGCGTGGACTGGAGATCGCTCGCGAGAATCGCCTACCTTACGTGCAATTCGTGGAATCCGCCGGTGCTGATCTGCGCGGTGGCGGCGGAGGTGGTGGCGGCGGCGGTGGTGCACCCGTTGACCCACTGCTACGGGTGGAAGGACATTTTGCTGAATCAGGGCGTCTCTTTTATGAAATCACCGAGCTATCGAAAATGCGAATACCCACTATTTCGATCGTGTTCGGTGCCTCGACTGCGGGCGGCGCTTACCAACCGGGAATGAGCGATTACAACATATTCGTCAAGAATCAGGCGATGGTTTCACTTGGCGGGCCGCCACTCGTGAAGATGGCAACGGGCGAAGATGCGGAGCCGGAACCGCTGGGTGGTGCCGACATGCACACATCGACATCGGGGCTAGGCGATTATCTCGCCGAGAACGAAATGGATGGCATTCGATTACTGCGTGAAGTCATGGGGCACCTCAACTGGCGAAAACTTGGTCCCGGACCAAGCAAACCGGCAGACCCACCTATCCACGACCCGCAAGAACTTGTCGGCATCGTCGGTGAGGACCTGAAAAAACCTTTTGATATACGAGAGGTCATTGCCCGCGTCGTCGACGGTTCTCGTTTTGAAGAATTTAAACCCCGGTATGGACCTACACTGGTGACCGGGTGGGGCTCCATCCACGGCTATCCCGTTGGCATCTTGGGTAACAACGGTGCACTGATGTCCGAATCCTCAGAAAAGGCGTCGCAGTTTATTCAACTCTGTAATCAAGTCGACGTGCCATTGTTGTTTCTTCACAACATCACCGGCTACGTGGTGGGCACGGATTTCGAGCAGGGCGGTATTACGAAGAATGGTTCGAAAATGATCAATGCGGTGACGAATTCCACCGTTCCGCACATCACAGTGATCGTCGGGGCATCGTACGGAGCCGGAAATTACGGTATGAGTGGCCGAGCGTTTGGGACTAAATTCACCTTCATATGGCCCACCGCAAAAATTGCCGTCATGGGACCGGAGCAAATGGCAGGCGTGATGACCATTGTCCAAAGAGGAGCCGCTGAGCGACGCGGGGCAGAGTTTGACGAAGAAGCCAACGCCCAACGCGAAGCCGCCGTTATGGCCAACGCTGAGGAACAATCGAAGGGCCTCTTCGCTACATCCCGAGTATCAGACGACGGCATGATCGACCCAAGAGACACTCGTGACGTTGTCGGGTTCGCTCTTTCAGCCGTCGCAAACGATGCCGTCAAGGGCACCAAGGAGTTCGGCACATGGCGGATGTAATTATTAAACCCATCACACGCTTGTTGGTCGCGAATCGCGGTGAGATCGCACGAAGAATTTTTCGCACCGCGCATGAAATGGGCATCGCCACTGTCGCGGTCTATGCAGACGGTGATGACAATGCGCCTTTCGTTCAGGAAGCGGACAGTGCCATCGCACTACAAGGACAAACGTCGGCAGAAACCTACCTGGACGCGGAAAAAGTCTACGCAGCCTGCGTTGCCTCCGGGGCAGACGCAGTGCACCCCGGTTACGGCTTTTTGTCGGAAAATGCGCGCTTCGCTGAAGCCATCATGAACCGCGGAATCACGTGGGTAGGACCACCGACCCACGCGATCGAACAAATGGGCGACAAACTATCCGCCAAACAGGTGATGACCGATGCCGGGGTACCGACCCTACCTGCACACGAGCTCAGTGTCGGGGACGACCCAGCAAAAGCTGCGAATGAGATCGGTTTTCCGGTCCTCGTCAAAGCATCGGCTGGCGGCGGCGGTCGTGGGATGCGCGTTGTCGAAAATATCGCCGATCTAGAAGCCGCCATCGAAGGCGCGCGTCGCGAAGCTGAAGCATCTTTCGGCGACGATACCGTGTTTCTTGAACGATGGCTGACCGCGTCTCGACACGTCGAAATACAGATCCTCGGAGACAACCACGGCAACCTAGTACACCTGTTCGAACGTGAGTGCTCTATCCAGCGTCGCCATCAGAAGGTTATCGAAGAGGCACCTTCATCCGCGGTAACTCCCGCGATCCGCGAGCAAATGGGGAATGCGGCGGTTAAAGCGGCACAAAAGATTGGATATACCTCGGCTGGCACCGTCGAGTTCTTGCTCGACGGTGAGGACTTTTGGTTTTTGGAAGTTAATACCAGACTTCAGGTAGAACACCCGGTCACTGAAGCCATCACCGGTCTCGATCTCGTGCGCGAACAGTTACGAATCGCTGAGGGAGAAGAACTCGGCTACGACCAAGATGGCTTGACGATCGATGGGCACGCGATCGAAGCCCGACTCTATGCCGAAGATCCGACTAGGAACTTTCTCCCATCACCCGGGACCATCCAGGTATGGAAGCCATCGTCCCAGGCCCGTTTTGACTCCGGCGTCGAAGCCGGTACCGAGGTCAGCGTGAATTTTGACCCGATGATTGCCAAAGTGATCGCGCACGCGCCGACGCGTCGAGAGGCCGCTGCCAAACTCGCGCGAGCTTTGGAAACGACACAGCTTCATGGCATCACCAACAACCGTGATTTTCTGGTGGCCACGTTGCGCACTCCGGCATTTATCGCAGGCGATACGACAACCGACTTCATTGACCGCGTGAATCCCATGCGTACCCGAGAACCGAATGCCACAGAAGTCAGCGACGCCGCCATCGCAGCAGCGTTATTTGCCCAAGATCGGCATCGAAAGGATGCCAAAGTACTGCGTCACATCTCTAGCGGTTGGCGAAATTCAATGATGCCGCCGGAACGTGTCCGATACGACGTCGGTGATAGCGAATATGCGATCGAGTATCGCGCGAAACGGGACGGTACATTTGACGTCAACGTCGGTGGCGACGATCACCATGTAACCCTGCATGGTGTAAACGGAGACCAGATCGATCTTGCCATCGACCAGCGACGAATCGCTTTTGCGGTATCGGAAGACGAAGCCAATCGCTACGTTCATGCCCCAACAGGCGACGTGGTACTAACCGAGTTGGACCGTTTTCCCAAACCTGGTGTAGCCGAATTTACGGGCGGGTTATATGCGCCCATGCCGGGCAAGGTTCTCGCGACCGAAGTATCACCTGGCGAGAGCGTGTCCGAGGGGCAGCTGTTGGTGATCCTCGAAGCGATGAAAATGGAACACCGAATAACTGCGCCCATCGACGGCGTCGTTCAGGAAGTACCTGTCAACGAAGGTGATCAAGTCGACAATGGCCAAATATTGATCGTATTCGAAGAAAACGAAGGGGAATCGTAGTGGCAACCACAGACGCAACGCTTTATGCCGTCAAGAACGGAGCAGCCTGGATCACCCTGAATCGGCCGGAAAATCGAAATGCCCTTTCAGCCATCCTGGTACTTGAACTGTACGAGCACTTGCTCGTCGCCAACGACGATCCGGAGGTTCGATGCATCGTTATCACAGGCACAGATCCAGCGTTTTGCGCTGGAGCCGACCTTAAAAGCCCACCAGGCGAGAGTATTGAGGGACGCAAGTCAGTGCCCTACCCACAGGTGCTAACGCAAATTCTTGAGAGCGACAAACCGGTAATTGCCGCAGTCAATGGAGCAGCCTTCGCCGGAGGTCTCGGATTGGTTGGAGCCGCCGATATTGTGATCGCTCGCGAAGACGTTCAATTTAGCTTCAGCGAAGTGAGAATTGGGGTGATTCCAGCGGTCATTTCGGTCGTGTGCATCCCCAAGCTCGGTACACACCACGCGATGAAACTCTTCATCACCGGCGAGCGATTTAGCGGGACTCAAGCTGTTGAAATGGGGTTCGCACACCGTGCTGTCCCCAAAGATCAACTGGTAGACGCCGTGAACGAGGAAATCGATATGATCAATCGTGGGGGGCCCATCGCTGTTGTCGAATGCAAGAAGTTAGTGCGTCGAGTACCGCAACTTTCGACCGAGGAAGGCTTCTCCGAGACTGCGGAGTGGAGTGGGCGCATGTTTCGTTCTAACGAAGCTTCGGAGGGCATGGCCGCATTTCGAGAAAAACGCGACGCGTCTTGGATCCAAGACGCCTGAATCGGGGGCTGTACCCGAGAGGCGATTTTCAGACGATAACCCCCTGAGGCCCGGTATTCGTTATCCCAAGAACGAACATATCGCGTTTTCTTGGTCGTGCAATTGTGCAGTGATCCTATATATGATCACTGGATAGGGCTGGGGCTGTGTTTCCGTTGCACATCGTCGACGGGCAATTTAGGTGAGGGGTAATCAATAATGAAATCTCGAATTTGCGACATGCTCGGCATCGAATTTCCGCTCGTCGCGTTTACGCATTGCCGCGACGTGGTCGTAGAAGTCTCTAAAGCAGGCGGTATGGGTGTTCTTGGCGCTGCAGGTCATTCCGCGCAAACGCTTGAGATCGAATTAAATTGGATTGACGAACACATCGATGGGATGCCGTACGGGGTGGATTTGATCGCGCCGACGAGTATCGCGATATCCGACGATACCACCCCAGAAGAAACATTAAATATGGTGCCGGAAGAGCACCGAGACTTCGCGCTCAACATCCTTGCGCAGCACCAGATTGATACAAAAGATGTTTACTCTATGCAGCAGGGCGGTGGTGGCGGCTTTCTCACCAAAGGCCGCGCAAGCAACATTATTGACGTCGCGTTTTCCCACCCCATCAAACTGATTGCCAATGCCTTGGGCGTGCCGCCCCGTTACATGATTGAAATGTGTCAACAACATGGTGTTGCCTCAGCCGCCCTTGTAGGAGCGAAAGAACACGCCGTGAAGCAGGTGGATGCAGGCGTCGATCTTCTCGTCGTCGCTGGCACCGAGGCTGGCGGACACTGCGGCGAGGTTTCGACCATGGTGCTGGTTCCGGAAGTCTGTAGCGCGGTCAAAGATTCCGACGTGCCTGTCCTCGCAGCAGGTGGAATCGTCACCGGCCGACAAATGGCTGCTTGCATGGCGATGGGGGCCGATGGTGTGTGGACAGGATCGGTTTGGTTGACGGTCGCGGAAGCCAATACATCACCGATTATCAAAGAAAAATACGTCCAGGCTGACTCCCGCATGACCGTTCGATCGAAAGCAAGAACCGGAAAATATTCGCGTCAGCTCCGATCACCGTGGACGGAGGCATGGGAGTCCGGCGAAGCCCCCAATCCGCTGCCAATGCCGCTGCAGTCGCTGGTTAGCGAAGCACCGCTCGCCAAGGTTACCAAGCTTGCCGAAGGTGGGCACGAGGGAGCAAAACAACTCGCAACGTCATTCGTAGGCCAAGGGGTCGGTTTAATGAATTCAATTCAGTCGTCACGGGCCGTGGTCTACGAGTTCATGGAAGATTTTCTGAGTGCACAGGAACGTCTTCAAACGGCGGTCGAAGAATAACCACACGGATTTCCGACACATGAACAGTATCGAGTACGTCGCTTCCATCCTTAAGCAGGAAGGAGTCGAGTGGATGGCTTGCTATCCGTCCAACCCGTTAATTGAGGCGGTGGCAAAAGAAGGCATACGCCCCGTAGCTTTTCGGCACGAACGCGGCGCGGTGATGGCGGCAGATGGGTTTTCGAGACTATCCGATCGCAAACGCTTTGGCGTTGTCGCGATGCAATCGCAAGCCGGTGCCGAAAACTCTGTCGGCGGTCTATCACAAGCGTATGCCGACAACGTTCCTATCCTTGTTCTACCCGGGGGAAACCCTCTCGACATGCTGTTTATCCGTCCCAATTTCTTTGCAGCTCGAACCTGGGAATCGGTGGTAAAGAAGGTCGAATTCATTAGTCGGCCCGATCAAACTGGCAACGTGATGCGACGAGCGTTTCACGCGCTCCGGTCCGGCAGTACCGGGCCCGTGGTGGTCGAAATGCCAATCGATGTCTGCATGGCTGATATTCCGGAGCGTGCACGACCTTATACATCGCCAATGCCAGCCTTGAGCAGACCCTCACCGCATGACCTCGAAGACGCGGCTAAAGCCTTAGTCGCCGCCAAGAATCCTCTGATCTGGGCTGGCGCGGGTGTGCTCTCCGCGGGAGCGACAGAGGAGCTTCGCGCTGTGGCAGAACTGCTCGACATTCCGGTCTACACGTCGATGCCGGGCAAGTCGGCCTTCGACGAACGCCATCCGCTATCCCTCGGGGCGGGCGGATCTACCGTGACGGGCCCTGCGCGACAATGGCTTGACGACGCCGACGTTATTTTTGCGATCGGCGCCTCACTGACTTCTTCTCCTTATGCACAACGTTTCTCCCCAGAAAAGTTCTTGATCCACTCTGTGATCAATATCGACGAGATCAACAAGGACACCGTCGCGGATATCGGCTTGGCGGGAGATGCGCGGTTAACCCTTACGGCAATCCTCGACATTGTTAAGGGATTGATCGGCGAGAGCCCTCGGAGTACTGGCGTCCAAGATCGTATCGCCAAGTCACGAGCTGAGTGGATGGAAAGCTGGCTGCCGTATCTCACCAATGATGACGTGCCGATATCGCCGTACCGAGTAATTCACGAAATGGGACAAAACTTAGATCTCGAAAATAGCGTCGTCACCCACGACGCGGGCGCGCCCCGCGACCAAATTGTGCCCTTCTACACAGCGACGACGCCACATAGTTACGTTGGCTGGGGCAAGTCCACACACCTCGGATTCTCGATCCCGCTGATGATCGGCGCGAAGATGGCCATGCCCGAACGATTTTGCGCCAATCTTATGGGCGACGGCGCGTTCGGCATGTCCGGCCTCGACATTGAAACGTCGTCTCGCGCGGGCATACCTATCACAACGGTTGTCCTGAACAACGGAATGATGGCTACCTATCCCGGTGGTTTCCCGACGGCCCGTGAACAATTTGGTGTCTCCCACATGCAAGGGAACTACGCGACCATCGCGCAAGGTATGGGCGCTGAAGGCATTGTCGTCGAAAAAACCGAAGAGATAGCTCCAGCGTTAACCCAGGCACAACAATTCAATGCCGACGGAAAAACGGTACTGATCGACGTCAGGACGCGGGCCGAGGACTCACGCGCACCCTCTCGTTTCGTGTAAGAACCTGATTGGGTGACGGTCGCGTTATACGTCGCCGTTCACTGTTGCTAATCGCTCTAGACGACTAGGTTCACGAGGCGTGAGGGTACAACGATTTCTTTGCGAATCGCCTTTCCATCGATGAACTTTTGCACATTCGGTTGAGCCTTAGCCGCGGCAACAACATCTTCTGCAGCTGCGTCGGCATCGACGTTAAGCGTTGCTCGAAGTTTTCCATTCACCTGGACCGCAATTTCGATGGTTTCAGTACGGATTTTCGACTCATCAAATGTCGGCCAGGTCGTGTATGTAATGGAATCTTGATGACCCAGCACATGCCATAGTTCTTCTGCAACGTGTGGCGCAAAGGGCGCCAGAATCGTGACAAAAGCTGCATACCAACTTCTTGGGACTGCTGCTGCTCGAGTGGCTTCGTTGACGAAAACCATCATGTCGGAAATGGCGGTATTAAATCGCTTTGAATCAACCGCGTCGGTCACGTTGCGAATAGCGATATGTAGCGCTCTTTCTAACTCCGACCCATCAATCTCTTCATCCGTTAATTTGCCCTCTTCAAAAACCCGCCACGCTCGATCTAGAAATCGACGACAACCGGCCACTCCATTCGTGTCCCAATCACCCCCGTCTTCCAGGGGACCCATGAAAAGTTCATACAGTCGTAACGAATCTGCCCCATATTCACGACACATGTCTTCGGGGTTGACCACGTTATATTTAGATTTCGACATCTTTTCGCGTTGGGCTACGATCGCGCGTCCATCTTCGAGCGATCGCCAGCCTCCGTCTCGATTCTCAACCTCACTCTCGTAGTAGTACTTGCCGCGCGTGTCCCGATAGGAGGTCGCATGGATCATTCCCTGGTTGAAAAGCGCTTGAAAAGGCTCCGGCGTCGAAACCACACCGATGTCATAAAGCACTCGGTGCCAAAACCTAGCGTACAGAAGATGCAACGTTGCGTGTTCGGCGCCCCCGACGTACAAATCGACAGGCATCCAGTAGTTTTCGTCTTCCGGATCCCAAGCAACGTCATCTCGTTTCGGGTTTATGAAACGCAAGTAGTACCAGCACGATCCAGCCCATTGCGGCATGGTGTTGGTCTCTCGGATTAATCGACGTCCCGTTTCAGGATCCTCCATCTCGACCCACTCCTGCGCTCGTGCAAGCGGGGGCCTGCCGTCATCGGTCGGTCGATATTCATCAAGCTCCGGGAGAGTCACCGGAAGGTCACTTTCCGAAATTCCGCTGACCTTCCCGTCCTCTGAGTGAACCACGGGAATGGGTTCACCCCAATACCGTTGCCGGCTAAACAACCAATCGCGCAAACGGTAGTTAACTTGACCGCTACCGAGTCCTTGGTCTTCGAGCCAAGCTATAACCGTTTGTTTCGCGGTCGCGACATCCAGGCCGTCGAGGAAGTCCGAATTGATGTGCGAACCCTCGCCCGTGTACGCCGACCGACTGACGTCACCACCTTGCACCACTTCAATAATGGGAAGATCAAAACGCGTCGCGAACGCATAGTCTCTCTCGTCGTGGGCTGGGCACGCGTATACCGCACCGGTGCCGTAGGTCGCGAGCACATAGTCTGCTACCCAAATCGGAACGGCTTCGCGATTAACGGGATTGATACAAAACGAACCTGAAAAGACACCCGTTTTTTCAACGTCCATCGCCTCGGCCGTCCGATCGCGTTCGCTTCGTCTGCGTGCCTGTTCGCAGTATGCTGATACGGTTTCCTTGTGCTCTGGTGAAACGACCGACGAAACCAGTGGGTGCTCGGGTGCCAAGACGAGATAGGTGCACCCAAATAGAGTGTCCGGTCGAGTCGTAAATACTTCAATGCTCGTGTCGGAGTCTTGAATCGGAAA
>Ga0209019_1000350_pt1 | contig 23724 bp, 16 predicted proteins | sample METZYME_3_300m_FD_187549 | JGI IMG/M metagenome (GOLD analysis project Ga0209019, IMG submission 187549) | Marine microbial communities from oxygen minimum zone in mesopelagic equatorial Pacific - METZYME_3_300m (SPAdes) (version 2) | ecosystem: Environmental > Aquatic > Marine > Oceanic... | reverse complement strand
CCTTGAAGAAGCGTGCATCCAGCCGCTCGCCGGTAACCCCCATCAGCAGGTTTTCTGCATTCAGGAGTTGGCCACGGCTATGAATTTCCCGGCGCAGCCACTCGATCAACAAGCGGAACTCCCCCGCCTCGATCTGCTGCCCCAGATCCGGATTGGCCCGGCTGGCCGCATCAAACAGCTGGGCGGCCGTGAGTGCGCCCAGGCTGTAGCTGGGGAAATAGCCAAAGAGGCCCGCAAACCAGTGTACGTCCTGCATGCAGCCGTCTTCCAGATTATCACGCGTTCTCAGCCCGAGATGGCGGGTCATCGCGTCGTCCCAGGCGTCCGGAATGTCCCCCACCGCCAGATCGCCGGCGATAAGAGCCTGCTCGAGCTCAAAGCGTAGGATGATGTGAAGTGGATATGTGATTTCATCCGCTCCCACGCGGAGATGGCTGCGCTGCACTTGAATCACGTGCGCGTGTAAATTCTCGGCGCTCCATGCCGGATCATCGCCGTCGACGCTGAACTGCTCGCGGATAATCGGCGCGGCGAACTTCATGAACTCGCGGCCGCGCGCCACCTGCATTTCCACGAACAGCGACTGGCTCTCGTGAACCGCCATGCCGAGCTCCGATCCGACGGGCTGATGACGCCAATCGGTTGGAAGCCCCTGCTGGTAAAGTGCATGCCCAGTCTCGTGCAGAACCGCCATCAATGAGTCGAGAACATTCTCTTCGTTGTAGCGCGTGGTTATGCGCGTGTCATCGGGCACCCCACCACAGAACGGATGATGGCTCACGTCCAGGCGCCCGCGATCGAAATCGAAGCCGAGCGCGCGCATCATCACCTCCCCGAGCGCGTGCTGCCGCTCGGCAGAGACCGGGCCCGGGACGGGCAGCGGTGTCTTCTGGTGCTCGAGCACGCGCTCCAGCAACTCCGGAAGGAAGGTCTTGAGGTCATCGAAGACCTCCGCCACCCGCGCCGATCGAGTATCGGGCTCGTAGCCATCGAGCAGCGCATCGTAGGGCGAAAGCGAAAGACTCTCTCCAAGCGCATCGGCCTCTTCGATGGTCAGGCGAACCACCTCCTCGAGAAGCCCGCTGACCGCGGGCCAATCCCCGTTCCCACGCGCGACGCGCCACCTCTGCTCACAGCGGGTACATGCGATCCGCTTTGCTCGCACCAAAGACTCCGGCACGGCGGTCGCGCGCCGTTGCGTGCGGCGCATGGCCCGCACGTTGGCCCGTTGCCATGAATCCAGTTGCCCGTTGCTGCCCTCGGCCTGATCGAGCAAGGCCCCGACCTCCGGATGGGTGAGCCTCTGATGTGAAATGGCAGCAAGCAGCGCCATGGACTCGCCACGTGCCTCGCCGCCGCCCGGGGGCATGACACAGGCTTCGTCCCAGTGGAGCATATACGCTGCATGGGCCAGATGACTGAACTCTCGGAACCGTGCTTCCAGCTCTTCGTAGGGGGTCACCGGCGGGGGCTCGGGGTCTCGCCCATAGACGGACTCCTGAGGTGAAGGAACACAAAGGCCCTTGGCGAAGCTGGAGAAGGTGCGGGGGTGATCAGGACCGGTCAAGCTGACATTCTCCACTGACGCCCGATGATCGAGTGGGCCCTCCCACTGTCGCGACCGATTTCCTGACCGCATGTTGCCACTTGGTACAGTCGCCGTTCTACGTCGGAAGCGGGAGGACACTCATGCGTAAGATCCTGACTACCCTAGGGGCGGCCTGCTCGGCCGTCATCCTTGTGGCCACATTTACTATTCGGACTATCGAGGCTCCGGCCGCCGAAGTGGAGGATCGCACAGTCGCGCCAGCCGTGGTTGGTGGCCACATGGCCGCGGCCGCCAATACGTTTATCGGGACCCTCAGCTCCGATCAACGCGGTCAAGGCACGTGGGATCTGGACGCGGAGCAACGCTTCGATTGGCACTTCATACCACGCGAGCGATACGGCGTGGTGCTCAAGGACATGAACGCCGAGCAGCGCACAGCCGCTCACGGGCTCCTGCAGAGTGTTCTCAGCTCCCAGGGCTACCTGAAGGCGACCGGAGTGATGCACCTCGAAGGGATACTCGGCCTGATCGAGGGCCGGCCGGATCGACGTGATCCGGAGGACTACTACTTCAACATCTTCGGCAGCCCCTCCGAGGACGGGGCCTGGGCCTGGCGCTTCGAGGGACACCACATCTCGATGAACTTCGCCGCCGCCGGAGATGCTCCTCCGTCCGTCACCCCAACCTTTATGGGTTCGAATCCGGCCGTGGTGGGAGAGGGCCCGAACGCCGGGCGACGGCTCCTAGGGGCCGAGGAGGATCTGGCCCGTGAGCTCCTGGCCCTCTTCAGCAGCGACCAACTCCGGACCGTCATCCTTGAGGGGGACGCTCCCAGAGATATCATCACGGGGAACGCGCGCATGGTGGAGTTCGACACCTACCAGGGGCTACCCGCCTCCGAGATGAACGCCACCCAGAGTCACGCATTGATGCTTCTCATTGAGGAATACCTGAACAACGCCAGTGCCGAAGTGGCGGACGCGAAGATGCAGCAAATCCTCGACACCGGGCTCGAGCGCCTCCACTTCGCGTGGGCGGGGAGCGCAGAACGGGGCGAGGGTCACTACTACCGCATCCACGGACCGACGGTGCTGATCGAGTACGACAACACGCAGGGTGGAGCCAACCACGTTCATTCGGTGTTGCGGGATCCGCAGAACGACTTCGGAGACGATCTGCTGCGCCAGCACTACGAGGAAGCGGACCACCCGTAGAGTGGGGGGGCTTTACTGTGGTCGGGTGGGACGCACCCGCGTATCTTCACTGCGATGATCCGACCAACCCCAAGTGCGAGGATTTCAAGATGACGCGTCCCGTCCATAAGCCCTCACGTCGGGCCGCCATCAAAGCAGGCCTCGCCGCTGGTGCCGGACTCGCCATCAGCAACCGCCTCGAGCTTTTCGCGGAGGAAGTGGCGCGTCAGCAGGAGCTTCCCCTGGTCACCACGGTGATCCCGAGAACGGGTGAGCGGATTCCCCCCGTTGGCCTTGGCACGAACCGCTACAGCGTCAACGCTCCCGCGGACATCGAGAACCTGTGCAACGTGCTCAAGACCCTGACCGACCGGGACGGGAGCGTAGTGGACACGGCGCGGGGGTACGGCCGAGCCGAAGAGGTCATCGGCGGGTGCATGACCGAGAACGGCAACCGCGACGAGATCTTCCTGGTGACGAAGTACACCGAGAGTAACGGCCGACGGCGGGGAAGTGGTGGCGCCCCCGTCGATCACATGGCCCAGATTGAGCTGGCCTTTGAGCGACTCCAGACCGACATGGTCGACGTGATGTTAGTCCACGAGGTGGGCGACGCTGCCAACCTCCTACCGATGCTGCAGGAATTGAAGGCAACGGGACGCTTCCGCTACGTCGGCGTGAGCACGTCGAGCGATCGCGACTACAGGGACATGGCCCCCTTCTTGAGTCGAGGTGAGCTCGACTTCCTGCAAGTCGATTACTCGATTGGCAACCGCAGCGCCGAGGAAAGGATGCTCCCATTGGCATTGGAGCAGGGCACCGCCGTGGTCTGCAACCTACCGTTCGGGGGTCGCCGTAACTCCGTGCTCTCCGAGATGGGGGATGCACCGTTACCCGGCTACGCCGCGGAGGTCGACTGCACGTCATGGGCTCAACTCTACCTCAAGTACCTCGTCTCACACCCCGCCGTGACTGCAGTCATTCCGGGCACGACGAAGGTCGAGCACGCGATCGACAACAACGGAGCTACACGCGGCCGGATGCCGGATGCCGCAATGCGGGCGCGCATTGAGAGCACCTACGCCGAGATCGCGGGGGTCTAGGGCCAACTCCCGCTCACCTGCCTCATGGCGGGCGCTCCGAAGAACCCACATCTTCTTCGGCTATGTTTAAGATTGCCCCGCGCGCCTCGACCCTTTTCTCGACGGCTCCTGCCAGTCGCTTCCTGCTCGTAGCCATCGCTCTGGCCCTCGGTGCGTGTAACCCCGCCACTCGGGAAATCAAACCGTTACGCGAGTCCTGCGATGACGGGGATCTCGCGGCTTGCAACGATCTCGCGGACCGGATCCTCAGGGGAGACCGCGTTCTCCAGGATCGAGCGTATGCGGCCGTCCTGTTCCAACGAGCCTGCGACGGGAACGTGGCCCAGGCTTGCGACCGGCTTGGACAAATGTACGAGATGGGCACGGGCTTGAATCGCAACGGTACTCGCGCTGCCGGCCTTTACGAGCAAGCCTGTGACGGCGGCGAGATGGAGGGCTGCATCCATCTCGGTTCCCAATACCAGCAGGACGATTCAGGCGTTTCTGAAGACCTTGCTCGCGCCGCCAACCTGTTTGAGCAGGCCTGTGACGGAGGAGCCCTGGAGGGCTGTATCAGGCTCGGCGTCATGAACCAGCGAGGGGACGGCGGTTTTCAGGACCTCATCGAAGCGGCCAGCCTCTTCGAGCGAGCGTGCGAGGGAGGATTAATGGTGGGCTGCGTCCAGCTCGGGGCCTCGTACGTCACCGGCGAAGGGGTCGATCAGGACCTGACTCGTGCCGCCAGCCTGTACCAGCAAGCCTGCGACACGGACGAGATGACGGGTTGCCTCAATCTCGGTGATCTACACGTCACGGGCCAAGGCGTCGCCCTGGACCTAGATCTGGCCGTCGCCCTGTTTCAGCAAGGCTGTGACGGTCGGCACGGCGAGAGCTGCCTCCGAGTCGGCGATCTTTACGCCACCGGCTCGGGCGTCCCTCGAAACCTTTCCCGGGCCGCCAGCTTGTTCCGGCGAGCTTGCTTCTTGGGGCATCGAGAAGCGTGTGGGCGACGGTAACCCCGTGAGCCTCGGTTCGTGAAACGTCACTCCGAGTGGATTCCATGTCAGCACTCCTGATCGCTGAGAACCTCACGAAGCACTACGACGACGACGTAGCGCTCGATGACGTCAGCTTCGACATATCCGACGGGATCACCGGCGTTCTCGGTGAGAACGGCGCAGGCAAATCCACCGCGTTCAAGATCTTTCTCGGTCTGCTCCAGCCGACTTCGGGTTCGGCGACGATTCTCGGTGAGAACGCATCCGAGAGCGTCGCCGTACGCTCCAAACTCGGATACATGCCTGAACACGACTGCTTGCCGAGCACCGTGTCGGCCGCCGAATTCCTGACGCACGTCGCCGAGGTGAGCGGTCTTCCACCGACCCGCGCGCGCATCCGTGCGGCGGACACATTGAGGCACACCGGGCTGTTCGAAGAACGGTACCGGGCGATGGGCGGTTACTCCACCGGAATGAAGCAGCGGGTAAAACTTGCGCAGGCCCTGGTACACGACCCTGCGATCGTGTTTCTCGACGAGCCGACGGCCGGACTCGACCCGGTTGGACGGGAAGAGATGCTGGCCCTTGTCCGGAAGACACACCGGGAGTTCGGCATCAGTGTGCTGTTTTCTTCCCACTTGATGGTCGATGTCGAACGCACCTGTGACCGAATCATCGTTTTGAGGGGCGGTCGCCTGGTGCAATCTGGGGACCTGGAGCAATTCACCAAGGATGCGGAGACCGTCTTCATCGAAGTTGACGACAATCGAGACCGTCTGGTGGTCGCGCTGGAGAAACGTGGTGTTCTGGTGACCTCGGATGGCCACGGCCTATACATCGAGGGGTCCGACGAGTCCGTCTACGATAAGGTACGAAGTGCACTCGTAGAATCCGAGGCACCCCTGCGCCGAATGGCACCGCGCCGAGGAGAGCTGACCGAGTTATTTCGACGCGATGGGGAGGCCGGCCAACGTGATCGTGAGCCTGACCCACGTGACGGGGATGCCGATCCTGGCAACGGTAAAGCCACATGACGGACGTTACGGCCGTGGGGCCCGCGGGCTCAGAAGAACTCGAAGGCACCGTTTTCGACATCGGGTATCAGAGTTACGCCGGCCCTCGCGAGGGGCGTAGCCGTGCCCGGTGGGCCGTATACAAGGACGGCCTGAGGTCAGCGCTGGGACTGGGCCGTGGCCCTCGCGCGAAGGTCATCCCCTGGTTCTTCATCACCATACTGGGTGTGATCGGCCTCGTGATGGCGTTGATCGCGGGCGCGGTTAACACGTATGTCGGGCCTAACGCCGCTGAAGTGTTGGACTTGCCCTCGCACTCCGACTACTACGGAATCGCCTCGATCGTCTTTTTCGTCTTCGCGGCGGTCGGCGGGCCGGAGATGCTGTGTCCGGACCGCCGAGACGGCGTCATTAACCTGTACCTGGTGCGACCGCTCACCGGTTCGGACTACATCTCTGCGCGCTGGCTCGCGTTCTTCACGGTGATGCTTTCGGTCGCCTGGTTACCCCAGCTCCTCTTGCTGGCAGGATTGACATTGAGCGACGCGAACCCAGGCGATTATCTGCTTGAGAACTGGCTCGACATTCCGCGATTGCTCACAGCGGGACTGGCGATGGCCGCATACACTACGAGCCTGGCCCTGTTTTCCGCCTCCTTCACCACTAGACGCGCCTACGCCTCCGTGTTCCTCGTCGGGCTGTTCGTGATCACGACGCCGTTCACCACGGGTCTGGCGAGCCAATTGGCGGAGGACTATGAGGGTACCGCCGGCGCATGGGTCTCGATGTTCAACCTGAGCAACATCCCCGTGCACGTGAATGACCTGATCTTCGGCGAGGTCAGCTTGATCACTAGCGTCGCACCCGCGGGCGAGTTCTCGGGGTGGATTCTCATTGGCTGGTACTTGCTGTGGACTCTGGTTCCGGCGGGGCTCCTGTGGATGCGGTATAGGAAGTTGACACCATGACCATCAACTCGGAGCCGGTGGTCAGGGTCGATCATGTGTCGCGTTGGTTCGGGAGTGTCGTCGCGGTCAGTGATGTCTCCTTTGACATCAAACCGGGGATCACGGGCTTACTCGGCCCCAACGGCGCCGGCAAAACGACCCTGCTCCGAATGATCACAGGACTTGCCGACGTGTCCGACGGAACGGTCACGGTGTTGGATCAACCGATCCGGAACAACAGCGCGTTGTTCGGACGTATCGGCGTGATGTCGGAACACGAGACGGTCTACGGCTTCATGAAAGGCCGCGAGTTCGTCAAGATCATGGGCCGTCTCAGGGGCGTGTCCGACCTCGATGCCGCCGCCGACAGGGCGATCGAGCTCGTCGATCTCGTCGAGGCCTCACACCGCCCCATGGGCACGTACTCCCGGGGCATGCGTCAACGGATGAGACTGGCGGCGACCCTGGTTCATGACCCGGACATACTGATTCTGGACGAACCGCTGAACGGGGCCGACCCTCTGCAGCGGGTGCAGTTTCAAGATCTGATGCGGCGTTTTGCGGCCGATGGCCGGACGATCGTGCTCTCCTCTCACATCCTCGAGGAGGTGGAGCAGGTCGCGGACACGGTCCTCCTCATCGTCAACGGAAAGCTGGCGGCCTCGGGAGGTTTTCGTGCCATTCGGGCGGCGCTGGACAAGAGGCCGTACCACGTACGGGTGATGTCCGACTCACCCCGCGAGCTGGCAGCGGCGGTCGTGACACTCGACTCGGTCGAGGCCGTGAACATCGATCCTGACGGGGCGATCGTTGTGTTGAGTAATAACGTGCGAGCCCTTCAGATCGAGCTTCCTTTACGGGCGGAAGCGGCGTCGATCAGGCTCTTCGGGGTCGAACCCATGGACGATTCGCTCGAGAGTGTGTTCGGGTACCTGGTGGACGGTTAGAGGCCTAGTCATGAGTTCCGTCTATCTGCTCACGCTCAGCCAGCTTTCGGGCCGATGGCGGCTGCTGGTCATGTCCGTGCTCGCGTTGATGCCCATCGTCCTCACCGAGAGTCTCGTGCTGGTCCCCAGCGGGGCGTCCGTCGACGAGTTCGAGCTCATCGTTCTCAACACGATGCTCGCGGGCTCGATCACCCCCCTGGTGGTCCTGGCGATCGCGACGGTCGCCTTCGGCAACGAGGTGGAGGATCGCACGCTCGCGAATCTGACCCTCGCTCCGATCCCGCGGTGGCAGATCGTCGTACCGAAGCTACTCGCGACGGTCAGTGTTGCAGCGCCGTTCATCGCGATCAGCTCGCTCGCGACGAGTCACGTGGCGTTCAACGCCGATGCGACCGCCACGATCGCAGTTACGGTCTCGACCTTGGTAGGGCTGGCACTGTATTCCTCCGCCTTTGTCTGGCTCGGCCTCGCCACCACCCAGGCCGTTGGAGTTGGACTGCTCTACATCGTCCTCTGGGAAGGCTTCTTCACGACCTATATCTCGGGTGTGCGTCTCTTCAGCATTCGCGCCTATTCGATCGCGTTGATGCACGGATTGGACGAACGACGCTTTGCCGACACCGAGAACCTCGGCTTCGGCGTGACGGTCGCCGTTTCGGTCGTGGTGTTCTTCGGTTTTCTGCTGCTGACGATCCGCAAACTGCGCAACATGGACGTGCCCTAGCGGGAGGCCCGACCGCTCCTCAGTCCCCCTGCAACACCCCCTCCCAAGAGCGATGAAACCTAAACCAGCCCGTCGCGCGTATCCCAACGTGCGGCGTCTTCCGTTCCCGTTCGCGGGTGTACATCTGTCCACGAGCCTGCAGATTCTTCACGTCTCCCACAGCCGGAACGAGACCAATGCTCCGGTCATGACTTTGTGCAACCACTGGGGCCAAGGCCCTTCCTTTCTACTAGCGGCCCCGTAGGCTGAAACGTGTCCCTACCCATCGCGGAGCACCCCCATCTACCTCTCTTCGAGGGCTGGTCACCGCAGATGGGCATCGCCGACTGCGGCGATAGCGACTGGACTCCCCCTCGCCGAACGACGTGTGGCAAGCTGCCCATCCACCCCGGCGCCATGGGGATCCAGTTCGGGCAGAGCGTCTTCGAGGGTTGCAGGGCCTTCTGGAACGGAACGGATCCCGCGCGGATCTTCCGTATCGACGAACACTACAGTCGCCTGGTCACGTCGTGCGAACGCCTACGAATGCCCGTCCCTCCGGAGCAACTCTTCGTCGAAGCCGTGGCGAATCAGTTGCAGGACGCGACTAGCTGGTCGTCTCCGTTCCCGAGCGAGACACTCTACATTCGTCCGGTCGTCTTCGGCCAAGACGACCACGTGATGCCCATTCCGTCGGCCCGCACGACGTTCGTGGTTCTCACCGCGCCGCTGCGCCTGTTTCCCGGAGAGCCGCTAGTACTGTTCGCCGAGAGAGAGTTCAGCCGAGCCGCAAAAGGGGGACTGGGGCACGCCAAGACGTCCGCGAACTACGCTCATCAGTACTTGCCGACCTGGCGCGCGAAAGAAGCCGGTTGCGACGCGGTTCTGTGGCTCGATGCGGAGACCCTCGAACGGATCGAGGAGGCGAGCACGATGAACATTTTCATGGTTATCGGTGAGGAGCTCGTCACACCGTCGCTGCAAGACACGATTCTTCCGGGGATCACGCGTCGCTCGGTGATCACCCTCGCCCGCGAGCGCCACGGACTGAAGGTCGTCGAGCGCCCGATCACCTTGACCGAAGTAGCCGAGGCAATCGAAGACGGCACCCTGACAGAAGTGTTCACAGCGTCGACGGCTCTGCAGATTCGCTCTATTGCTCGCATCGTCGACCGGGAGCGGAACATCGACTTTCCGCAGGAGACACCGTGGATGGATCGGCTGCGTCGGGATCTCGACGCGATTCAGCGCGGCGAAGCGGACGACGAGTGGGGATGGATCACCGAGGTGCCGGTCCTATAGCCGAAACAGCCCCTGAGCGCTTATGCTCGGGATCACTGCAGCCTCCACCCGCCCTATTCGAAGGGCATCATAACGTTTCAGGAGCATCCCAATGAGCGACACCAAGAGGTTGTTTTCCCGGCCCACGTTTAGCAGAATATGCGCCATCGCCCTGGCCGCGGCATCGATAGGATTTGTTCAAACCGCCTCCGCCCAAACCGCCGCGAGCGACCTCGAATCGGAATTCTTTCTCGAGTTACTGCTCGACGTTGATCCCCAACTCGATGCCGGCCCCACGAGCATCGCGCCAGTCACCGGCGGAACTTTCGGTGGCCCAGAAATCCAAGGAACCGTACATCCGGGAGGCGCCGACTGGATTACACAGGTCGCGGGCCACAGCAGTCTCGACGTGCGCATCACTCTCGAGACCGATGACGGCGAATTGATCTACATGTCCTACACCGGAATCGTCAGCGCAGGAGCAGGCGGACTGTACTGGAGAGTACGACCCATCTTCCACACCGCGTCAGAAAAGTATGACTGGCTCAATCATACTGTTTTCGTGGGCAAGAATAAGCAGGTGGCTGGTAAGGTTGCCTACGACATTTTCCGGATACTCTGAGCGAGCAGAAGCGCTGAGCCGCCTGGAGACCCGCGTGAGCGCAGCTAGAAGCTGATCCAGATCCCCCCGTTGAACGCCCTCCCCTCGAGCGGCGCCCACACGTCGGTGATCCACCGACCATCCGGCGTCCGATTCGGACGGAGCAGAGGATCGTACCGCGTCTGTCGAGTATCCAGGATGTTTTCAGCGTTCAGGAAGACACGGACGGGACCGAAACGCCAGTCGATGAGTAAGCCGAGTATGAAGTGCTGTTGGGAGCGACTCCGGTAGGGATCGTCATCGAGTTCCTGCTTTCCCATGTAGTAGGCCTCCACGCCGATTCGGCCCCTCCCCTCGACTTCATACGCGCCCACGACCCCCGCGGAGTGCCGGGGCGTCAGCGGTACCTCCCGACGCCCCTCCGCCTGCGGATCTGGCTCGGTCGAGCGCAGAAAGGCGTGCGATCCGATCAACCGCCACGGCCCCTGACGGAGAGCCGCGAAGATCTCCGTGCCCCAGGTGTCCACGGATCCCTCGGAGGCGTTGCGGATGGTAAGCGTGCCATCGCCGTTACGGACGGTCTGGAGCGGATCGTCGATCGTCGAGGCGAAGGCGCTCACGTTCAGTTCCACTGGGCCAAAGCTCCGCCCGATGTCGATCATCGCGCTCCGGGCGCGCTCCTCGAGCCACCCCTCCGGCTCGATGAGCCGCCGGAGCCCGACCGCCTCCACCTCCTCGGTGAAGGGCGTCGGAGCGAAGAAGCCCGTGCCCGCCGAGATCCGGGCCACCCACTCCGAGGCCCGCGCCAGGATCGAGATACGGGGGCTGAGGTAGCCGCCGAACTCGCTGTGCCGGTCGTAGCGGAAGCTCGCGGCGAGTGTCATCCAGTCCGCAACCTCTAACTCGTCCTGTGCAAACACCGCGGGGACGATGTAGTCGAAGGAGAATGTCGGAAGATCAGTGTGCTCGTACACATCGGCTTGGAACGCCAAACCGACGACCCAGAGGTGCCGTCCGTCCTGTCCCGAGAGAGCGACCTCGGCGAAACCGGTCCGGTGCTCGTCATTCTCCCGGGCGTCCCCGAAAAAATGGTCGTGCCGCTGCAGGGAGCCGGATGCGCGTGCCGACATGATACGAAGGCCCGAGAATACCTTGCGGCCACTGAATCCCGCGTCGACGCGACGGGTGTCGAGTGACTCAACGTGGACCGTCCCCGCCGGAGTGAGCGAGCCGGGTAACGTCCCGCCCGACCGATCCTCCAGCATCCCGCCCACGGTCAAGATCGCCGCCCCTCCCCTGCCGTCGTCCCAGAAAAAGCGTGGGCGGACGGAGATTCGACGGAAGGTCGGGACATCCGCCCAGCCATCGGAGTTCACGTCTGCGTGGTCCTGACGATGCGCGCCGGCCAGCAGCGTGTAGCCCCAGCGGTCGTTCAGTTCGTCGGCCAGCCAACCCACCGCGTCGGTCCCGTCCAGGGTGCTATGGTTCAGGATGAACTCGCGCGCCGGGTCCGGGCGTCGAGAGATCAGATTCACCACGCCTCCGAGCGCGGTCGGACCGTAAAGAGCCGACGCCGCGCCCTTGATCACCTCGACACGCGCCAAATCCATGGGCGGTACCTGGAGTGGTCCCAGGGCACCGGCCTGTCCGCCGTAGAGGGGCATGCCGTCGGTGAGAATCTGCGTGTATCGGCCCCGTAGACCCTGAATGCGGACGCTCGCGCCACCCAGCGACGGCGCGGTCGGCTGCACGCGAAGACCGGCCGTCTCATTGAGCAGCATGGCGATGTCTCCGGGAGTCATGAGGAGCTTCTCCTCCACCTCCTCCCGTGAGACCGCCTCGATCCGGAGCGGTTCGTCCTCAATGCGTCTCTCGGTCCGACCGGAGGTCACGACGATCCCGTCCGTCTCGATCGCCACGACCTCCAGCAGCACCGTCACGGTCGTGTCCCGGGCTTCGGCCAGAAAGAGGTCCACCCGTGAAGGAGAGAACCCGATGCGATCCGCCTCGATGACGTGTTGACCGAGCCCCAGCGTGAGCAGAGCGACTCCGTCGGCGTTGGTCAGGCCGATGACGTCCGACGCAAGGATACGGACCCCTGCGACCGGGCCCGTCACGCTCTCGGCCCGGATGGTAACCGTCGCGGTCTGTGCCTGGGCCCCCTCTGCCATCAGGCCGGGAAGCAGCGCGATAACGGCGGTCGGAAGCCAATGGGAGAACTTCAAATGCGCGTACCACATTGCAGGCATTCCAGGATGTCGCGGGCGAATGAGGTTGTTGTAGATCGTCACGAGGCACACGCCCGTGACGGCCACCAACCCGAGCAGCACGTATTCGATGATCCCCATGGCTTCGTCTTCCTGCGGGTTTCGAGAACCCACGACACGGATTGAATGTCCTACGGAAAGATACTTGATGACCCGACTACCAGCAGTAGCCTTTTTCTTGTAGTGCCCTGCCTCTCTGTGAAGATTCGCGATGTCAGTGTAACGTGCACGGTAGAACACGCATCCGCCGACTGGAGAGACCCCACCCCGATGATTTCGGCCGAACAGCGCCACACGAAGCAGTATGTCGAAGTCCACGGCCGGAAGATGGCCTACCTCGAGGCTGGATCCGGGGACCCGATAGTGTTTCTGCACGGAAACCCGACCTCGTCGTACCTGTGGCGAAACGTGATGCCCCACCTGGAGCAGACGGGACGCTGCATCGCACCCGACCTCATCGGTATGGGCGACTCACAGAAGCTCGATGACTCAGGCCCCGACAGTTACCGTTTCGGCGAGCACCGGCACTACCTCGACGGTCTGCTCGACGCGCTGGGCGTCGATTCCAACGTCACGTTTGCCACACATGATTGGGGTTCAGCGCTTGGGTTCGACTGGGCCAACCGACACCGCGACAGCATCAAAGGCATCGCGTACATGGAGGCGATCGTTCGCCCGGTGACCTGGGACGATTGGCCGGAGGCCGCGGTATCGCTGTTCCAGAACTTTCGCTCGCCTCAGGGTGAGACCATGGTTCTCGAAAAGAACATCTTCGTCGAAAACGTCCTGCCAGCGAGTGTGATCCGAGATCTGACCGTCGCCGAGAAGACCGAGTATCGCCGTCCCTATCTGGAAGCAGGCGAGAGCCGTCGGCCCACCCTGACCTGGCCTCGCGAGATACCGCTCGAAGGTGAGCCCGCTGACGTCACGGAGATCGTTCAGAATTATGCAGATTGGCTCTCGGTGAGCGACGTGCCGAAGCTGTTCATCAACGCGAACCCGGGAACAATCCTGATCGGCGCACAGCGGGAGTTCTGTCGCGGTTGGCCGAACCAGACGGAGGTCACGGTGGCCGGTAGGCACTTCATCCAGGAAGACTCACCCGACGAAATCGGCGCGGCGATTGCGAACTGGCGCGCGAAACTCCCATGATCTCGGCTGAGCAACCCACGAGGGTCTATTCGTGAATCAAGTTCTGGAAGGCATCCGAGTTCTCGACTTCGGCCGCTACATTGCGGGCCCCTACTGTGCGTGTCTGCTGGGTGACATGGGCGCCGACGTCGTCCGAGTGGAGAAGAGCGGCGGCAGCGAAGATCGTTGGGTGGTCCCGATCGCCGAGGGGGGCGAAGGTAGCCTCTTCATGCAGATGAACCGCAACAAACGCGGCATCACGCTGAATCCACGCAGTGACGAGGGCCGAAAGATCGTGCGCAAGCTGGTGGCCACGAGCGACGTCGTCGTCGCCAACCTCCCTCCCCAGACGCTCGAGTCGATGGGGCTCGACTACGCGACGCTCTGCGAGTCGAAACCCGACATCATCCTGTCGACGGTTTCCGCGTACGGCCACGGGGGGCCCTGGAGTCATCGGGTGGGATTCGACGGCGTTGCGCAGGCGATGTCGGGGGCGATGCACATGTCGGGGCACGAGGAAGAGCCCATGCGCAGCTACTACCCTTGGGTCGACTTCACGACAGCAATACTCACGGCGTACGGAACCATGGCAGCGATCCTCGAGCGCCAGAAATCCGGGCGCGGGCAGCAGGTGGAAGGATCACTGCTGATGTCGGCGTTGACGGTGGGCAACACAGCGCTGATCGAGCAAGACGTCATCCAACCCGATCGCGTGGCGACTGGCAATCGGGCTCAGACGGCCGCGCCTTCGGATTGCTTTCGCACGAAGGATGGCTGGGTGCTGATGATGGTCGTCGGCCAGCCCCTCTTCGAGCGGTGGGCGGATCTGATGGGCGAGCAGCATTGGCTGGAAGACCCGCGCTTCAAGGACGACCTTGCACGCGGCGACAACGGCGAGGTAATCAGCGAGCGGATGGCTCGTTGGTGCGAGAGTCGCACGACGGAGCAGTGCCTGGCCGAACTCGACGCGGCGCGGCTTCCTGCCGGTCCCGTCTTGGCACCGCAGGAGGCCCTCGATCACGAGCACATCCGGGCCATGAGGTTCATGCTCGCGGTCGACTACCCTGGCCTCACCAAGCCAGCGCCGGTGGCCGATACGCCAGTGCGCCTCTCAGAAACCCCGGGCGGTGTTCGCCACCGCGCACCGGTCCTGGGTGAGCACACAGGTGAGGTGCTGGCCGAGATCGGCTACGACGAAGCGGCAGTCGCGCGACTGCATGAAGCTGGGGTGGTCTAGGGCGCTCCCGACATCACTACGGAAGGGCCAAGATCAACACCGTTGGAGAACCGGCATCCTCGAGGCGCCAGTCCAAAATGGACGGATCACCCAACGTGACCGCCACGTACTGTTTCCCGTTAACGGAATAGGTCACCACGCCCCCACCGATCGGCCCCCCCGTCGGGAAGCGGTACAGCTCCTCCCCGGACTCGGTGTGGAACGCCACGAGGTCTCCATTCAGCTCCCCGACGAAGACCAGATTCCCTGCTGTAGTCGTCAGAGCTCCGAGGACGGGCATGTCCGATTGGTAAGCCCAGCGCAGGGAGCCGTCGGAGGCGTCGACGGCGGTCACGCGACCCTCCATTCGCTCAGCGGGCCTCACGAACCCGCCCAGATACATCTGACCGGGCACGAACCGCACCTCTTCGGCGAGCGCATATATTCCGCACCAATCCACCGCGCCGACGAAAAGCAGGTTGGTCCGTGGGTCGTACGCCGGCCCGTTCCATAGAACACCGCCCTCTAGCCCAGGGCAGACACGCACGCCTTCCGTCGTGAGTGGCGCGTCGACGTTCTCGATCGCCGTGATGGGGGTCTCGTACAGGCGCTCGCGGGAGTCCCGATCGAGCACGCGCAGGAAGCCGTCCTTCCCGGAGGTCGCGACGAGGTTACGCTCCCGACCATCGACGGTGGTCCTGAACAGCGGGCTCACCTGCGTCAGATCCCAGTCGTGAGCGTCGTTGGGCACGAGCTGGTCGTACCAACGGATATCGCCGGTGCGGACGTCCAGCGCGACGATCGAATTTGTGTAGAGGTTCGCGCCCGGCCTCAATTCCGCCGGAAAGTCTGGAGCCGGGTTCGTCACCGGCACATACAGCTCCTCGCTTTCCGGGTCGAAGGAGAGCGGCGTCCAGACGGCTCCCCCGCCAAAGACAATGTTATTTGGATTCGGCCACGTGCCGGTGCCGTCTTTCGCCCCCGGGACGGTATTGAAGCGCCAGACTGGCTCCCCATTCTGCAGGCTGAATGCGCCAACCCATCCTTCGATCGCAAACTCGCTCAGCGCGGGCCCGATCACGATCAAGTCGTCGTAGATGAACGGAGGCATCGTGAACGTCTCGCCGACGGTGACATCAGCCGCTTTGCGCGCCCAAAGGAGTTCTCCGTCGGCGGCGTCGAGAGCGATGAGATAGCCGTCAGAGGTAGCGCGGACCACGCGTCCGTCCTTTATGGCCACACCCCGGTTATTGAGGCCGAGTCCCCGCTGCTGAGGCTGCCATTCGTGTCGCCAGTGAAGCTGGCAGGTCGCCGCGTCGAAGGCGACGGTCGAAAAAATGCTCGTCACATACATCACACCATCATGTACGATCGGCCCGGATTGAAAGGGCCCAGGCACGCCCATGTCGAAGGTGCACACCGGTGCGAGGTCCGCGACGTTGGCGTCCGTGATCTGGGCAAGGTCGACGTATCGCCGGCCGGAGTAGTCGTGTGTGTGGTAGAGCCAATCACGGCTGTTCTCGTGAGCTGCATTCAGTTCCGCTTGCGTGGGACCACGCCCGAGCGGGGCCAAGCCGCGTTCTCCGCGAATGAACACGGGCGCCGCCCCCCGATCAGGGACCGAGGCAAGACGGCTCTCGATCGTGACGGCGCTCAGCGCAGTCGCTTCGGCGGTGAGAGCCCGGTTGCCGGCCGGATATCCGTTGCGTTCCAGCAAATAGGCGAGGACGTCGAGGTGTTGTTCGTCGGAGATCGTGCCCACCCCACCTTCGGGCATCGTGGTCCGCATGATAAAGAACAGGTCGTCGAGCGTTACACCCGGCCGTTCCCACGACTGCACGAAGTACTCGCCTGTTAGTGGAGGGGCCGAGCCGTCGTCGAGCGCTGCGCCGTGGCAAGACGCGCACTGGGCTGCGTAGATGTCGCTCCCCCGAGCGGCCTGCGCCGCGGTGAAGTAGCCGGTGTCTCCAACCCCAGGGGCCTGGGCCCTGGCAGTGCTCGAGCAGACGGCAAGTGCCACCGTCAGTGACACTGCAAGTCCCAAGAATCGTGCTTCGGACACGGCTCCCCCTCGCTGATTGTGGGCGATCACTCCGGAATCTGCGGTCCCGGCGGCCCCACCGCATCCTCCTTAGCCGGATTCTGGTAATAGAAGCCCTCAGTTTAATTCGCCTAAGCCTCGTTCCCATCCTTTATCGAAGCCACCAACCACGTAGATGGCGATGGGCTTCTCGATCACGGGGTACTCAAGCCAAGACGCCGTCAACGACCCTCCCTCTTACGTCGGTCAGTCGGAAATCGCGGCCCTGGAACTGGTAGGTCAGCTTGGTGTGGTCGATGCCAAGCAAGTGCAGCATGGTGGCGTGGAGGTCGTGCACGTGCACCGGGTCCCTGGCGATGTTGTACGAGAACTCGTCGGTCTCGCCGTAGCTCATTCCGGGCTGGACACCACCCCCGGCCATCCAGATGGTGAAGCAACGCGGGTGGTGATCGCGTCCGTAGACCTCTTCAGTGAACCTGCCCTGGCAATAGACGCTGCGTCCGAATTCGCCACCCCAGACGACCAACGTATCGTCGAGCAGCCCTCGCTCCTTCAAGTCCGTGACCAACGCCGCTTGGGGCTGGTCGACGTCGCGAGCCTGGTTGCGGATGCCACTGGGGAGTCGGGTGTGTTGGTCCCAACCTCGATGGAAGAGCTGGATGAAGCGCACGTCGCGCTCGGCCAGTCGCCTGGCGATCAGGCAGTTGCGCGCGAACGACCCTGCCCTTCTGGAATCGGGACCGTATCGCTCGAATGTGCTGTCCGGCTCGTCCGACAGGTCGGTCAGCTCGGGCACCGAGGTCTGCATGCGATACGCCATTTCATACTGAGCGATGCGGGTGCTGGTCTCCGGGTCGCCGAACTCGTCACGAGTCTGCTGGTTGAGCTTCGCCAGATCGTCGAGGAAGCGCCGCCGGGTGTTTTCGTCGACTCCGGGAGGATTCGACAAGAAAAGAACGGGATCGCCGGTCGGGAGGAATTTGACCCCCTGGTGCTCGGTGGGAAGAAATCCGCTGCCCCAAAGCCGGTCGTACAGCGGCTGGCCGCCGTTGCCGGAGCCGACCGAGACCATCGCAACAAAAGTCGGCAGATCTTGATTCATACTACCGAGCCCGTAGGACAACCAGGCGCCGATGCTCGGCCGGCCCGCAAGCTGCGCGCCGGTCTGGAAGAACGTGATACCCGGGTCGTGGTTGATGGCCTCCGTGTGCATCGACTTGATGAAGCAGAGGTCGTCGGCGATGGCGGCGGTGTAGGGCATCAACTCGCTGACCCATGCCTGCGACTGGCCGTGCTGGCTGAACTGGTAGACCGACGGAACGATGGGCAGGCTCTGCTGCTCCGCAGTCATGGTCGTCAGGCGTTGGTCGCCACGGACGGACGGCGGGAGGTCGGTCCCGGACAACCGGGCGAGACTCGGCTTGTAGTCGAACAACTCGTGCTGGGATGGTGCGCCCGACTGAAAGAGATAGATGACCCGTTTGGCCTTGGGCGCGAAGTGCGGAATTCCTGGCAGCCCGGGTGGCACCTGCTGGCCGGCGACGGTCTGCCCACCGACGGCCTGGGCACCGAGATCTTCGTTGAACAGCGTCGCTAACGCGGCCACACCGACGCTGGTGGTGGCCATCTCGAGAAAGTGCCGGCGAGTGAGTAGCCACTCGTAGTCGAGGATAGGATCCATCGATTCAGTCCTTGAGGGTCAGTCCCTCGTAATCGTCTGGTCTAGGTTCAGGATCAGGCTGGCCACCATCTGGTACGCGGCGAGCTCGGCGATGTCCAACGTCTCGTTACGCGGCGACTCCCCAGCGCTCACGAGGAGCAGAGCTCCCGCCCGATCAGTCTGGTACTGATCGAAATGCCCAGTGAAGGCGTCGGCCAAAATCGATCGCGTCTCCAGATCAGGCTCACGCGCCGTCGCCAACCGGTACATGTACGAGACGCTCTCACCGACGGTCGTGCCCTCCCCCATCGCCCTTTCCGCCAACGCCCGCGCCGCTTCGGCGTACGTCACGTCGTTCATCAGGTTCAGAGCCTGTAGCGGCGTATTGGTTCTGGTCGGGCCGAGGATGTGGACTTCGCGTGTCGACGCGTCGAAGGTCACCATGGCGGGCGGCCCGCGCGTTCGCTTCCAGAACGTGTACAGGCTCCGCCGGTACAGATCCTCGCCCTGAGACTGCCGGTAGACCTGGCCTCGTTCCACGATGTCGTCCCACAGCCCCGCCGGTTGGTACGGACCGACCGAGGGCCCCCCAAGGCGCTCGCTGAGCAAACCTGAGATCGCCAGCGCTTGGTCGCGAATCATTGGCGCAGGCAAACGAACACGCGTTGAACGAGCCAGCAAGCGGTTCTCCGGGTCCCGCTCGAGCAGCTCCGGGGACACGGAGGACGACTGACGATAGGTGGCGCTCGTCACGATCGTGCGCTGCATCTCCTTCACGTCCCAACCTGAATCGATGAAGGTCGTTGCCAGCCAATCGAGCAGTTCCGGGTGGCTCGGAAAATCGCCCTGCGCACCGAAGTTGTCGGCGGTCTTGACCAAGCCGGTCCCAAAGTACATCTGCCAGAAGCGGTTGACGGTGACCCGCGCGGGGAGCGGGTTCGTGGGATCGACAAGCCATCGGGCGAACGCAAGCCGGTTCTTTTCCTGGCCTTCGGGAAGTGGGGGAAGCACCGAAGGCACGTCCGGAGTCACGAGTTCACCGGGATTGTCGTACGCCCCGCGGATGAGCCGGTATGCGTCGCGCTTCGGCTGGGCCTCCTCCATCACCATGACCGTTGGAAAACTGTCCCACAGCTCCTTGCGTTGGCGCTCAAGATCGTTGACGCGGCGGAAGGCTCTCTGGATATCTCGGGGCGCGTACTGGTTCAGGAAACTGAGTCGAAGCTTTTCAGCCTGGGCCGCGGTTCTCCGGTCCGGCGCGAGCTCGGCGATCTCACTTATTGACTCCGCCGTCGCCACAACGGTCGCCTCTTCGGGCGTCAGGACCGCGCCGTAGATGCGAACATCGTCGATGTTGCCCTGAAAATTCGGCTTCGAAGACCCGCTGGCGCCGATGCGTAGGGGCTGCGACTGAGGCAGGCGGTTCCCGACCAGGTCGAGCAACGGCGTGAACTCCACCAAGCGGCCGTCGAAATAGAAGCGCATGCCGCCCGGTGCCATCGTGCCATCATAGGTCACCAGCACGTGATGCCACTCGTTGAGCGGCAAAGTCGCCACCGTCTCGGCGGCAACTCCGTCGTCGAGCACGCGCGTGGACATACTCAACCGGACCTTACCCTCTTCGAGGTAGAGTCCCCAACCGACTTCACCTTGGTCGCCACCGCTCGCTCGCGAGACGATCACACCGGTTTCCGACGTGGGATAGAGCCAGACGCTAAGACTGAACTCGTCCACATAGTCGAGGTTCGGGCTGCGTCCCGCGTCTATGAACCGCTGCCCGTCGAAGCTGGCCGCCACTCCTTGCCGACCGGGGACGAAACGCGGTGGGCCACCCTCCAACGTCGCGCCGACCCGCTGACCAGCGTGCACACCCGCGATGTCGCCATCGAACGCGTGGTGAGCCAAGAGCTGGTCACTCAGTACCCAATCGATCTCCTCGGATGCGCCCAAAGCGTCTTCCCATCTCGCTTGCGCGGCGGGCACTTCGTCCTCAAGGCGAGAAAACGCCTCGTGCGCCTGGCTGAGCTGGCCATCGAGTTCGGCGAGCCGAGCCTGCTGTTCGGTCGTGGGGGCCGTGATAAACGGCGGCGAGTTAACGTACTTGAACCCCTTTCCGCGCTCGGGGATGTTGTTGAAGAGCGCGAACATCTTGTAGAACTCAATCTGCTGGATCGGGTCGAACTTGTGATCGTGGCAGCGCGCACAGCCCGTCGTCAGCCCAAGCCAAACGGCCGACGTCGTCGCGACGCGATCGACCGAGTATTCGACCAGGAACTCGGCCGGCACGATCCCACCTTCCGCGTTCAAGCTGTGGTTGCGGTTGAAGGCGGTGGCGATGCGCTGATCGAGTGTCGCGTCCGGGAGCATGTCACCGGCGAGCTGCTCGATCGTGAACTGATCGAACGGCATATTGCTGTTGTAGGCGTCGATCACCCAGTCCCGCCAGCGCCACATGGTTCGCTCGCCGTCGGTCTGGTACCCGTTGGTGTCAGCGTACCGGGCGGCGTCCAGCCACTCGACGGCCATCCGCTCGCCGTATCTGGGTGACTCCAGCAACCGGTCGACTACCGCCTCGTATGCACCAGGCGAGTCATCGGTGAGGAAGGCGTCGACCTCGGCCATCGTCGGTGGCAATCCGGTCAAATCGAAGGTCAGGCGGCGAATCAAAGTGGCCCGGTCGGGCTCGGGAGCGGGACTCAGACCTTCCTGCTCAAGCCGCACGAGAACGAAGTTGTCAATCGGGTTGCGTACCCAGTCTCGTGATGCGACCGGCGGGAGTGCGGGACGCTGCGGAGCGAGGAAAGCCCAATGACTATTCCGCTCCGCTCCCTGATCGATCCACCTCCGGACCGTCTCGATCTCCTCGTCGGTGAGAGCCTCACGATTGAAGGGCATGCGGTCCTGCTCGACTTCAGCGGTGATCCTCTGATATAGAGGGCTCTCTTCAGCGTTTCCTGGAACGATGACCGCGCCGCCGAATTCGGAGCGATCCGCGAAAAAACCCTCGGGCGTGTCTAGTCGGAGGCCCCTACGGCGCCGGTCGTCGGCCGGCCCGTGACACGTGAAGCAGTTCTGCGACAGGATCGGACGAACTTCTCGGGCGAAGTCGACGGGCAGATCGGAACCGGCCACCTGCTGCGCGGCGCCGGGATTCCCGTACAGACAACCGCCGAGCACCAACGCGAAGACGCGGACTGACTTGAGGGTGTTCCGAGATGTGATCATCATAGCGGGCTCCTAGACGATGGTAGGCCGCGGGCCCGCACCAAGCAAGATTCCTACGGCGTCTAATGTGCCAGAAACATCAGGGTGCATCCGTAACCCACATTCTTGCTTCGACACTACTTCCGTCCAAGGACCCACCGGCGACGTAGAGTTTGCCGTCGATGATGGCCGCGGCGGGCGAAGACAACGGCACGGGAAGCCTCCCGACCAGTTCCCACGCCCCTCCCGGAGTCAGAGCAAGGATGTCCGGATCGATCGACTTTGTGCCACCCTCTGGCGTCGTGTGACCACCGACCACATAGATGCGACCGTCGTGCACAAACGTGCCGCCCTCGGCATGCGAATGCCCTTTAGGTAGAGGGGGTCCGCTCGCCCATGAATCCGTCGCGGGGTCGTAGATGTCTACGCGCGCCTGATCGAGTTGCTCACTGTCGTGATGAAACTGCCCACCGATGGCGTAGATTCTTCCATCGACCGTCACAGTGGAGAACTGATTCCGGGGTGTGGGCATGGGGGCTGCGTTCTGCCACTGCACAGAGCCCCCTCCAAGCATTCGCCACGCCTCCAGGTCCAGGACCCAGTGGTCGGCCGAGTCCGTATCACGATCCGCCTCCAATCCGCCAATGAAATGCAGGTTGCGTCCCACCAGCGCCAGGCCGCCGCCGCCCCTCGTTTCCGGAAGCAGCGGAGCTGCCGTATAACGATCCTCATCGAAGTCGTAGTTCCAGACCTCGGCGATCGCGTGACCCCTGTACCCGTCCTTGAACCCACCCGCGAACCACACGGTGCGGCCGTCCAAGACCGCGTTTATATGCGAGACCGCGCTCGGCATATCCTGGAACTGGGTCCAGCTGCCCTCGTTCGGATCGAAAATGTCCGAGCGTTTACTCGACCGTACGTTCTGGATGTAGCCACCGAACAGGTAGATCTTACCGTCGATGACAGCGGTGGCTGCCTCCCACTTTCCGATCGGCATATCGGGTAACGCAGTCCAGGCGAGTTCCTGTGCTGCGGTGCTCCCAGGACCCACGAGGCCGGCGATCATGAGCGTGGCCAACGGCAGCGCGAATCGAGACACGGTTGCCTCAGCGGCCTCCCGTCGGGGGCGGAAGCGCCGCATCGAAGATGTCCACCTGCTTCCCGCGCGGGTGTGGCGTGGCGGAGACCGCCGCTCCGAACTCCAGTACGATGTCATCCGTGCCTACCGCGTGCGTTCCCGGATCAGATCTGCGGTACGCGCCGCGCGTGCTTCGGAGATCTCACGGCCCAGCATGAGAGAGCGCTCGAGGTCCTCGAGTGAGAAACCGTCGATCGTCGCCTGGCCCGTCTCCATGCGCTGGGCCCACCGGACCGACAGGGGATCGGAAGCCATCATGTTGAGCGTGATGGTCGGGTCGTCATGCAGCCCGTCACCCGGTCCATCGACGAGTAGGCCTCTCTCTCGCAGGACGTCCCGTGAGCCTTCAGGCGCACGATAGTACTCGGGAATGTGAATCACCCGGGCTTCGCCCGCCCACTGGGCGGTCAGCGTCTCTGCGACGTTATTCATCCCGGAGCGGTTACCCCCCGAGTCGCCGATCAGGATGATGTTCTCGAAGCCGTGGACCTTGAGGCTATGCACGATATCAGTCAGCAGGGCCTCGAACGTCTCCTGACGAAGGCTGATCGTGCCGGGGCTGCGCATGTGGCCTGATCGGGGTTCGATATCGCCCTCGGGAACCCACTTCACGATCGGTGCGCAGAGCGCATCACCCAAATTACGCGCGATCGCCTCACAATTAGCGTCGAGCACGTAATTGTGCTTGCCGGTCACGAGCCAGGGACCGTTCGGCTCGACACCGCCGGTCGCGATGATCGCGGTGGTCTTTCC
>Ga0209019_1000348_pt1 | contig 23743 bp, 27 predicted proteins | sample METZYME_3_300m_FD_187549 | JGI IMG/M metagenome (GOLD analysis project Ga0209019, IMG submission 187549) | Marine microbial communities from oxygen minimum zone in mesopelagic equatorial Pacific - METZYME_3_300m (SPAdes) (version 2) | ecosystem: Environmental > Aquatic > Marine > Oceanic... | reverse complement strand
TATCCCTCGGCCGAACAGACCTGCCGCGATGAACAGCCTGAGGTCCATCCTGCCGGCTCCCGCAGCCCATGCCAGTGCCTTGTAAGGTATTGGAGAGACTGCGGCGAGGAAGATACCAGCGGATCCGTACCTGACCATCAGGGCATCAAGTCTGGCAACTGTGGCATCGCTGGCGAAGCGCTCGAGTATCGGCCTACCGGCGTAGACACCGATTCCATAGCCCCCTACTGCCCCGGCCACGCTTGAGATGGTAGCGACCAGGACGATGGCTAGGATATCGAGGGAGCTGTCGGCCCCTAGGACCATGGGGATGACCAGCAAGTCGGGCGGTGCTGGCTGGAGGGCTGCCTCGGAGGCCGATACGACGGCGAGACCCAGCAGGCCCCATTCCCCTGCCCATTCGATAATCGAGTCGGTGATGCCCCCTAACACGCACCTTCGTCCCTCCTTTTCGGCATGAACGTTGCTTTCTGCGGACACCGACTAGGCGCGGAGGCGACCCCTGAAAGCGCACCCAGCCTACGCCCGGGCATGTCGGCAGGCGAGGTCTTGGACACCGCCGCGCTAATCGCGTGGCCCCTTGAGAGGATGCGTGGCAGTCTCGTTGTCCCCTCGCAGAGGGCCGAACTGTCCCGGATATCGCCCGATCGTGAGATGCTGCTCGACGCAGCGGGTATGGAGTGGGTCACGCCGGGCCCGACGGCTCTCGCTCGCGCCAGCGACATTGCTACGAATACTGGCGACATGGCGGGCCTGTCTCCTGTCGATCTCGAACTGCTGGCGCTGGCCATCGAGAGGGTAGCCACACTGGTCACTGACGACTACAGACTGCAGAACCTATGTGAGAGGGGCGGAGTACCCTGGCTCTCTGTGGCCATGGAGGGAATCAGCTCACTGTGGTCTTGGGAGCTTCGCTGCATCGGATGCGGAGCAGTGCTACCTACGCCTGACGCGCCCAGTCCGAATCGAGAGTTGGGGGACTGCGTCGATTGTGGCTCCGCCCTCAGACTCAGTCGCAAGAGGGACTGATCATTCGGCCTCGTCAGCGACATCCTCGGTCATGCCGCCTCTGTCCATATCGCGCTCGGCTTCGGATGGGCTTCTGACCTCGCTCACAGCCATTTCATACTCGCCCTTGGCCAATCCTAGACTGCGAGCCAACTCTGGTATCCTCTTGGCGCCGAAGAACAGTACTGCGACTCCAATTAGAATCGCCATCTCTGTGGTCCCTATTGCCATGCTATCATCCCTAGGTGAGAGTGTTCTCGTTCAAATGCTTCGGCTCGGTAGTCCGTCAACCGCCAGAAACAGGAGGGAGGAAGGCTACCTCGGAAGAATCGGCAAGAGGAGTATCGAGTGAAGCCCCTATATGGCCGTCGATAGCCACCCTGAGCCCCGAATCAAGGTATTCCGAGAGCTCGAACCTGTCAATCAACTGCTCGGCAGTTGTCCCCTGCTCGAGAGCGACCTCGATCTCGCGCTCCCCCAGCCTCTCGGCCAGCGGCCCAAAGAACAGCATCCTGACCTTGACAGCCCTGCCTGTGCCAGTCATGCGTATCCGAGATCAGCGGCGCCCATCAACCCATCTCCCTCGCAGGGACTATACCGCCCATGCGCCGCGAAGGGGCGATGAGCAGTGTCAGGGCAGTGGTCTTCGACTGCGACGGCGTGCTCACCGACAACGGCTCCTCATGGCAGAACATTCACGACCACTTCGGAACCGAGAATCTCGAGATGCTGGAGCGCTTTCTGAATCGCGAGATCAGCGATGATGAGTTCATGGCCGATGACATCCGCCTGTGGACCACGGTACAACCGCGCATTCACCGTGACGAGATCGTAAGATGCTACTCCGGCATTACCCTGATGGCCGGGGCGCGCGATGTCGTGCGTGAGTTGCAGGCGAGGGGAGTGTTCGTGGCCATAGTCTCCGCGGGCGTCGATGTCTTCGTGGCGGCCATAGCGGCCATGCTCAAGGTCGACGACTGGGTGGCCAATGGCTTCGAGTGGGACAATGACGGTTGGTTGATCGGACCAGCGCCCACGCGAGTGAACTCGCACGAGAAGGGACTGCTGGTGGAGAAGCTAGCCAGAATCGAAGGGCTCGACCCATCGCAGATCGTCTCAGTGGGAGATTCCAGCACGGATCTGTCGATGATGATACCCGACTCGCGGTTCATCGGCTTCAATCCGGCCAGACAGAGAGCAGTTGACGCCTTCACGGAGGCGGGGGTGCCAGTAGTGGAGGGCGATGACCTGCGCGGTCTGTGGGTGCATCTGTATGACGGCGAGGTCTTTCCGGATTCAGGCGAAGGGGATTGAGGCGGTGGCGTGCGTGTGTAGGTTGACGATAGTCAGAATGCAGGGCTTGGGCTGGAACCCCAGCATGCGCTGGTAGTCGGTCTGGTCCTGCCATGTCGAACTGTGAACCATCGTGGTGCCCTTGTGGTTACCGACATAGTGCCCGTGCACATGTCCAGTCACGAAGATGTCAGGGACAGTCGAGATGACCATGCGGTCCTCCGGCTCGGGCGAGAGCGGTGTCTTGCCTCCCCACGACGGGGCGAGGTGACGCCGTTCCATCATCGCCCTCATCGCCAGTTCGGGCGATGAGTAGGTGACCGAGCGCAAACCTGCGACGAAATCGTCGATGCTCTTGCCGTGGTACGACAGCACGCGGACGCCGTGTAGACTGAAGTCGCACGGATTACCGACGAACACGGCGTCCGAGTATTCCTGCTGGACCTCGGGGTCCAATGCCGGCTGCGGCTCCGCCGGGCGGACTGCATCGTGGTTGCCTGGCAGAATCATCAGATCCACCCAGTCAGGCAGGCCCTCGAGCAGTCTAGCCAGCTCGCCGTACTGGTTGAACAGATCCTTGATGGCGAGGTGACGTTCCTGACCAGGGTAGATTCCCACCCCATCGACCCCATCGCCGCTCAGCACGAAGTACTTCACAGTTCGAGCTAGGGGGTCTGTCCTGAACCACTCGATCATCTTCTCCCACTGCGGTGCTAGGAAGGTCTTGCTGCCGACATGGACATCAGACAGGAAGGCCGCTGAGACGGCCTCGGACTCGCTGGCCGCGGCCTTGGAGTGCCTACCCAATGGGGGCATGTGGATGTCGGTGACGAAGAATCTTGGATCGCGATCTAGCAGAAAGTAACCACTGACCCCGACCACGTCATCGTTCATCAGGCCGTCGAGAGCTGGGTGTAGGCTGGAAGCCCCGGATGGGGGCTTGAGCAGGCACCGGACTTCCATCGTCTCGTCTTCGATGTCGAATTTCAGTGTACCAGTCCTAGCCCAACCCTCGGTGCTGACAAGGCCAACCAGAGTGACCTCGTAGTCCCTGCTCGAGTAGCGCTGCCTGTTGCGCCATGCCTCTGAGACACTTATTGGGCGGCGCGGCAGCGCCCGGCCAGAAATCATCATCTGGCGAATCTGACGGAGCCTGTCGGAGAAGCAGGATCGGATGTCCTGCATCTTCCCCTCGGTCATCGAGCGCCCGGTTATGTCGAAGTGGATCTCGATCTCCGCGTCGACGTCCTTGGCCAGCATGGGGAAGTCATCGAGGCTGTAGTGATCGAGGCCGTGGCGACGCACCGGAGGGGCGAGCACCTGGGTGCCGACGGGTGCCAATGTCCGGCCGAAGGTGGATTGGCTCTCCGGATTTGGCAGAGTGGCCTGTTCGGACCTCGGGATGCTGGGAGGTGCATCGATGGTCTCCTCAGTCGGGACCAGAGTCAGCATCTCCTCCACCGCTCTCTCATTGAGCATCGTCACATTCGACCTCTGGGCGGCTTCAATCAAGGAGGAGATGTCGGAGAGGCGCTGAATCCTACTCTGTGCCGCCTTGCCCAGCACGAGCAGTCCCGCGGCGGTCAGTTGACGCTGCCGTTCCGCCCATTCCTCATCGGCCATCCTCAGCGGGTGTGCCGGGGACGCTCATGATGATATCGCTGCAATACCTCGTTCGGTGCCTTAGGCACCGATTCAGTCGTCCCAGTCTGTGAGTGAAGCGAGGTCGACCTCGGAGATCTCCTCGGCCACCGTCTTCTTGGTGGCTTGCCAGCTCATGCTGCCCTCCCACTCCTCGTCAGACGGGTCGAGTCCGGAAGTGTCTATCTCAGCACCCTCGGGCTGCCCGTTGGATGCCTCGGACTCCTTCTCCTCGCCCTCTTCCACTCTGTCCAAGGCCTCAAGGGCCAGCCTGAGTGCGAAGGCGGCGAAAGAGCGCTTGTTGTCCAGCCTGTCGTTCTCACCGAAGTCCATCCTCCTGACTAGGAAGTAGTCCTCAGTGACCACTGCCACGTGCACCCTGCCGATTTCCTTGTCCGGGGTCGCTCCTCCCGGTCCGGCGATTCCGGTGATGGAGATTGCCACATCTGAGTCGGACTGGTAGCGCGCTCCCTTGGCCATCTGTATTGCGACCTCGTGCGAAACAGCCCCGGCCTCGCCTTCGTCGAACGCCTTCTTCTCGACACCAAGCTCGCGCATCTTGGACTCGTTGGAGTAGACCACCCATCCCTGCTTGAACCAATCAGAAGCCCCGGAGATGTCCGTAATCAGCGATGCCAACAGCCCCCCTGTGCACGATTCTGCAGTCGAAACGGTCCAACCTCGCATGCGAAGTCGGCGGGTCACTCGGGAAGCCAGTCCCGCAGTCTCTTCGACCATGTTCACCGGCCATGGCCGACACTCTTGAGAGTTTCACCCGTACCTCTCGACTGAATCAGGGCTCAGTAGGGCGATTGCTTACACCTGACATCATTTTATGGATGGTGGGTCCGGCAGGAATTGAACCTGCGATCTTCGCTTTGTAAGAGCGACGTCATAACCCCTAGACCACGGACCCTATGAGAGCGCAGAAGCGCTGTGTTCAAATCCTCTGCGGCGGAATGGGAGTATAGAGGAGTGGGCGTGGAGGGTATTTCCGACTTGGTCGAACGGCTCAGGGCCGCAGGAGTTCCAGTCGATGACAGCATCGCCGAAGCGATGAGGTCTGTTGACCCGGGAGATTTCACGGACCACGATACGGAACTGTTCCTGATGGACAGGCCGGTCCCCTTCCTAGTCACCGAGAGCGGCGCGGCCAAGACCATCTCCGCCCCTCACATGGTCGCAACCCTGCTGCACCACCTCGAGATTAGAGAGGGTCAACACGTTCTGCTGCTGGGCTCTAAGGGGGGCTATCTCGCTTCGCTCCTCGATTGTATGCTCGGGCCGGATGGAGCGGTGACTATCATCGAGCCTCACGCCGAAGTCCTGCAGCACACCAGCGAGAGACTGGAGCTTCACAACTCGATGGGGCTGCTGAGGGCCCTCCCACCTGATGCCCTTGAGGGTTGGGCGGACCTCAGCAGACGGGTCGACAGGGTGCTTGTCACGGGGGCTGTGAGGGAACTGGCCCCCGAGGTCGAGTCGATGGTCGAGGAGGGGGGCTTCGTCCTCGGCCCATTCGGAGGTCCTGTCCACCAGAGGCTGCTCAAGAGGGAGAGGCAGGGCGAGTCTTGGATGGACACCGACCTAGGTGGCGTGGTATTCGGTCCGATGGACCTAGGGGAGTCTGAGAGGTCTCCTCTGGATCCTTTTTCGCTGGCTGAGCACCTAGAGGACCTGCTCGGCCTGATGGTCGAGGTCGTAGAAATCGAAGAGGAGACCCTAAACAGGCTCGAGGGGCTCATCCTCTCCCTGAGGGAACTGCCCCCCAACCTACCAGTACTGGATGAGGACTCTACCGAGGATGAGATCATCGAGCACCCGGTGATGGAATTGCTGCTGATGGAGATGGAGTGGCTTGGACCCATGTGGCCGTTGTTCGGCGAGTATCTCCCAGTCGAGATAGCAACCCCTGGCTCACCCGACGGCGATGACCCGGACATGGTCGGCGGTCACGAGGACCTAGTGCCTTAGCCGTTCAATCCCCTACTGCTGGCTGGACCAACCTAGACAGAGGAATCGAGATAGGAGGAAGGTGATCTGAGAGCAGGTGCCTAGATGTCTTGGGAGGGAACAGCTCGCCTGCAAGCGCAGCTTCGACGACTTCTTCCTTCTCCAGCGTGTCCCGCCCGCAGTTGGGCCAGACTGTCAGTGTCACCCGGTCATCCTCCAGATAGTCCACAAGTACGCACGGCAGACACTGTAGCTCCATCCTCTGAGCCACCTCGGCCCGGTGGTGACCGTCCAGTATCGTTCCTGTCTTCCGATCGACCAATAGGGGCTTGGTGTAGGCCTTCCAACGCAGAGTCATCCGCTCCAGTTTGTCGACCTGTTTGTCCTCCACCTGTTCGTGCGGCAGCAGGGTCTCCACTGGCACCAGTTCGACCTTCATAGGGAGCCGAAGGGCTGTTTCCCAATATGCCTAACGCCCGAAGCAATCATGACCAGAAGGCCGTCGGCGCAACATGGGACCCGAGTCTGAGCGCCTCAGCGAAGCCGACAGGCTGGTGCTGGACGGGTTGCGCTCGGCGGGTGAAGCGTGGATAGTCGGAGGATGGGTCAGGGAGGCTGCTTCAGGACGTCGAGAGACAGACATGGACATCGCCACAACGCTGCTGCCTGCTAAGGTCAAGGAACTGTTTCCGCGCTCCCTCATGGTGGGCGAGAAGTACGGTACGGTAATCGTCCGGCTAGACGAAGGAGTCTCGGACGGAACTTGGGAGGTGACCACGTTGCGTAGCGAAGGTAGCTACGGCGACGGCAGGAGGCCCGATATGGTCGAGTTTGGCCAGAAAATCGAGGATGACTTGGCCCGGAGAGACTTCACGATCAATGCTATGGCCATCGACTCGGATGGCAGTGTGATTGACCCATTCGGCGGCGTCTCCGACCTGCGAGAGGGGGTCTTGAGAGCGGTCGGTATAGCTAGCGAGAGGCTTGGTGAAGACGGTCTGCGGATAATGAGGGCGTACCGATTCCTAGACTCCGCTGAGGGCATACGCGACATGGAGCCCTCGTTGAGATCTGCTGTGAGAGAGAACCTCGGCATGCTCGATGTGGTTTCCAGAGAGAGGATCGGGATGGAGATGGAGAGGATTCTTGGAGGTAGGAATGCCGGAGCGGTAATCTCACAGATGCACGAAGACGGTGTTCTGAGTCATGTTCTAACTGAGATTACCTGCACCGCATCACCGTCATTCTGTACCAACTCTCTAGTCAATCTCGCTCTGCTGTGTAACGAGGACCAGTCCGAGGGCAGTGAGCTCGCAGACAAACTGCGCAGCGCCCTCATGATGGCCAAGGAACCGTTGCGCCAGGTCGCATTCCTTCACGACGCGAGGAACGCCTCTGTGTCTACTGAAATCAGTGGGCTTCGGCGCTTCCGTGCGGCTCTCCCGGAGGAGTGGCAGAGTGCTTTCGTTGTATATTCCCGGGGACTCGGGCGAGATGTCGTCGAGTTCGCCGAGGCTCTCGCCTCACTGAGTCCTCTCAGAGTGGGCAACGCGCCTCTGATCGACGGAAATACGCTGGCTGCTGCAACCGGATTGGATCCGGGGCCGAAGATGGGGCGTCTGAAGGGGCGACTGCACAGAATCCAAATCGAGCGGGACCTGTCATCTGAGGACGAGGTCCTATCGGTGCTGGATGAGTTGGACTGGAGAGGCTCGGACTACGAAGAGTGGTCAGCACTCAGTTGGCCCTAGGGCAGCTCGTTCAGCATCTCGATGTACTCTTCTTGATTGAGGAATTGGTCATCGTCGAATTCGTCCGCGGGGTCCTTGTGTGGCTGGACTATCACACACCAGCCGTCCCCATAGGCGTCATCGTTGAGCAGATCGGGATTGTCCTCGACCTCCCCATTCAATTCCATAATTTTGCAGGGGAAAGGCGAGTTGATCAGAAGCGTTTCGATCTCGCCGTCGTAGCTGGTGGTGATGGTAATCAGCAGATCCTCCACTCCGACCTCGTCACCACTCCCCATGATTCTGGGGGCATCATCATCGTTGTCCTCGGTATCGGAGTCACCCTTGAACTCGCTATCGTCCTCAGGGCGGGTGAGTACTACTCTGACAATGTCGCCGTACTCAGCACGGACGAACTCGCTGATCCCTATCTTCACTGATTCGGCCTTGTCGTCCAAGGCTTGAATCCACAGATGCTCCAGCGTGTACTTACGGTCGTGAGCGATGCTGAACTCGAAGTAGTCGCCGTCTGCCATGTTTGTACCGAACCGCGCGCTCAGATGACCAATTTGAACTATTCGATTGTAGATGTCTCAGAAAGCCACGAGGGATTAACAACGAAACCCGCCTCGGTCGCACGGGGAGAGAGATGGATTTCCGCGAGACCGAGGAACAGGGTATGATCCGCGAGATGGTGCGGGATTTCGCTGAGAGTGTACTCGCTCCGACCTGCTTGGAGCGTGACAAGGCGCAGCAGGCCCCCCTCGAGGAATGGGCGACCTTCTGCGAGCAATCCGGCCTGCAGGGTATCACGATACCCGAAGACTGCGGGGGCAGCCCAGTCGACGACATCTCCGAAGCGATAATCGTCGAGGAGCTTGCCCGCGTCGACCCGTCATTCTCGGTGATGTTCTGCGTCCACGTCGGACTATGCTCGAAGACCATAGCCCTGCACGGCAACGACGAGCAGAAGCAGAAGTACCTCTCTAGACTCGCCGGAAGCGAGATTGGGGCCTATTCGCTGTCTGAGGCCGGCGCGGGCACCGACGCCGCGGCACTCGGATGCAAGGCGAAACTGAGCGCTGACGGCAGCCACTACGTCCTCAACGGAGAGAAGATGTGGGTCACCAACGGTGCCAGCGCCGACATCTACGTGCTGTTCGCCAAGGACATCGACCATCCAGAATACGGTCAGAAGAAGCACGGTGGCACGACGGCCTTCATCGTCGAGAGGGAGTTCGAGGGATTCTCTGTTGGGAAGAAGGAGGACAAGCTCGGAATCCGCTCTAGCGACACCTGCTCGCTGCTGCTTGAGGAATGCAAGGTCCCGGTGGAGAACGTCCTCAAGGGCTCAGGTGAAGGATTTCCGATAGCCATGAACGCGCTCGACAACTCGAGGATAGGGATCGCTGCCCAGGCTCTCGGAATCGCGCAAGGGGCATATGAAGCGGCATTGAACTACGCTCACGAACGAGTCGCTTTCGGCAAGCCAATTGCCCACCACCAGAGCGTCGGCAACTACCTCGCAGACATGGCTACCCGCACCGAAGCGGCTAGAATGATGGTCTACAAGGCGGCTTGGGCCAAGCAGAGGCACTACGAGGATGCAGCGCCCAGACACACCAAGGAGGCCAGCATGGCCAAGCTGTTCGCCGGAGACACGGCGATGTGGGTGTCTGAGAGGGCGGTACAGGTCCTTGGGGGATACGGCTACACGACCGACTTCCCAGTCGAGCGCTTCTTCCGTGATGCCAAGATAACTCAGATATACGAAGGCACACAAGAGGTCCAGAGAATCGTAATCAACCGCTCGATAGCCCCTGAGTGAGGAGATATTCTCTCGGAGTGGGCTACTCGACCCAGCGGTACTCGCGCTGGCCCTCTAGATTGCCCTCGCCTCCGATTCTGACCAGAGCGAACTCGTCGCTCGGCTTGACCACCGAGCGCTTGCGAGAGCCACGGTGCAAAGCCTCGTAGACCGTTTTGTTGATTGGATGGCGCCCGGACAGGCGCTCGAAGAGATGGAACCTCGAGGCAATCTCGCGCCACTGCGGCTGTACGATGCCCTCGAAGACCTTGGCCTTCGCACCCGAGCCGTAGCCGCACAGCCCGAGTCTCTCTCCGGACATCTCGATATTCTCGATGTAGTCTGACTCCATAGTCGACATCAGAGCGAGGAAGATGGAACCGGTGTACTGGTTACCAATTAGGCTTGATGCGCGGGTGGTCCTCTCGATTCTCTCATCCACGAAGCGCTTGAACTCCTCGGTCTTCGAGATGTGCCTGCGGTACGAGTCGTTGGCCCGCTCAAACTCCTCAATCCCATCCGGAGTGTCTGGGAAGTCCTCGGGCATGGGCTCGGGGCCTATCCGCTCAACTATCTCGGCCCACATAGGGAGGTGCCTCCTGTCGTGGCGGAAGACATCAGGGAACATCCTCTTACCTTGGAAGGCGTATGGCAGGTGGACGATGATGCGACTCCACTGGTTGGTCAGGATCTCATCACTCTCGGGGTCGTAGCGACCCTCACGGATCGCCTTGGCACGGAAGTTGATGAATGCCTGCTTGACCGATTCCGAGTAACAACGGTTGGAGAACTGGCCGTCGAAGACGGGGGTGTCCTTGTGAATCTGAATCATGGGGCTCTCGAACATGACGTCGTCCTTCTTCGAAGAGCGTGGTAGATGCTTGAGAATGCGCTCAGCAAGACCTTCCTTGACCTTCTCACCACTCTCGCGAGCAAGGTCAAGGACGTTCTCGACGATGGTTCTGGTGTCGACTTCCCTGCGCGGCTTGAAGAAGTCATGGACCGGCATCGTAGAGACCCCCCAGATATCAGGAATCTCCACCAACCTAGGGTTGTGGCGAATCAGGATCGCACCACCGCCGGCGCCCTGAGTGTACTCGCCGGACGAACCGATGTCATACTTCGCGTTGTCAGCGAACACCACGATGCCGACTCTAGCCTTCTCTTCACCACCGCGGGCGACCCAGTCGAGGGTGTTGTGCATAGCATCCACTGCACCGATGCAGGCGAAGGTCAGGTCGACGACGTCGCAGTTACGAAAGCAGTCCTTGCCGTGGATGGGAGTGTAGCGCTGCTCAAGCATGTCCATGATGTAGGTCGCTGTCGGCTTGGAGCCATCCAGGGCCGACTCGGTTCCGAGGTAGATTCTGCCTATTGAAGATGGGTCGATGCCATTGCGGTCGAGCAGTCTGCGGACCGCGTTCGCGCCCATCGTGGCGGTGTCCTCGTGAACATCGGGAATCGCCATCGCTGCAAGTCCGAGGCCTCGGTTCAGTTTGCCGAAATCGGCCCCCCTGAGCTTAGCAAAGTCCTCCATGCCAAAGTACAGTCTCGGAAAGTGAATTGCGATGTCGTCTATCCCAACCGAAGCCATCTGCTTATCCTCAAGCCCGCGCGGGCGAGCACGGGTTATGAGTCCTCGCCCTACACAACTACTGGAAAAGCGAGTATAAAACGACCTACTGCGAGCCAGTGAGTCGATTCATCGCAGCGAGGAGCTCTGGTTTATCGGAGAAGTGCTGCGAAACCGGGGCCAGAACCTCGCAGAGTCCTTGTGCTACAGCCATCTTGGCGTCGAGTGGGTGTATCGTGCCGTCTGAAACGGCGCCGGCGAAACTCTGTGAATCCCCCCAAGTCGAATGCTCTCCATGCTTAGGGTCGGGGGTCACGGTGATGGAGTCGAGATTGGGGAACACGATGTGCTGAGCAATCTCAAATACGGGAGAGTCTAGGTTGCCGACCTCGAGGAACGCCTTTCTCATCTTGGCCCTAAGTGAGTCGGGATCGTCATCGAGCAGTATCGCGTTGCCGGGATCGGACTTGGACATCTTGTGGTCGAACGAGTCCATCCTCCCTCCCGGTCCCTTCAGCCCCGACATCATGGGGGTATGAATGCACGTGGCCTTTGTCCAGCCGTACTTGTCGGCGACCTCGCGCATGTACATGTGCGCCTTGCGCTGGTCCATGCCTCCGAAGGCTATGTCAATCTCCAGCTCGAATATGTCCGCTGCCTGCAGGGCAGGGTAGTAGAACGCTGCTAGGTCGTGGTCCGAGGAGTCCTCGTCGCGACCCATGATGCTGAATGTCCTGCGCACCCTCGAGAGGCTCATGTTCTTCGAGCACCTGAGCACCCTCTCCCAGTACCTGCCCGAGTCCATCAGCTCCGATGCGCTCAGGAACCTGAGCCGACCTGCTCCCTCTCCCTCAATGGGATTGGCGAGTAGCGCCCTGAAGACCTCAGTCATGTACTCGCCAGCGAGCGTGATCTTGTCCATGTCGCGATCGAACTTGTCATTCACCCAGGCGTGCCAGTCGGCAAGCAGGATAATCACGTTCACGCCCTCGTCGAGCATGTTGCGGATGGTGTCGGCGAGCAGTATCCAGCCCAGATGCGCCTTGCCGCTTGGCTCGAGGCCGATGTAAGCGACCAGTTGGTCGTCCCCCGAGTGCGTCGGCCCTCCTGCGACTACCGAGGCGACGTGCCCCACGCCGACGACTTCAGCGCAACCAGCGAACATACGGGAGACGCGTGCGCGACCCTCCTCGTCCAGAGACGAGAGGGGGTCATTGTCGTTCATGCTTCACCTCATTCTAGCAGTTTGCCCAGTTTCTCCGCGCGGCCTGCTGCCTTCGTATTGTCTCCCCGCTCCAGCGCGGCCTCGATTTCCTCAATCATAGACTCTGCCTGCGCGGAGATCTCGGCGGAGATGTTTTGTGACAATGACATGAAGTGTCGCGCTGCAGAGATGCCGGACTTCGCCTTACTGGCCTTCTTGGCCCATTCCTTGGCCTTGTCACCTCTCTGCTTCGAGTTGTAACCGGTGGCCGCATCGAGAAACGAGGTCCATCTCCTGCGCGCTTCCATCGCTGATTTCACAGCCTGTTCGTCATCGAAGTCAGGAGGTACGTTGGTTATGTTCACCACGAGCGCTCCCTGCTCGTTGTAACTGGCTATGATGGAGGTCATTATGTCGTGTGAGCCGTTGAATGAATTGTCCCCGGCATCCTCGACATTGTCGAAGTAATCCCGCGCCAGTGCTGCCAGTCCTCCGTCTGACGATACCTGCTTTACCAGTCCACGCTTGACATCGAATCTCTCCATGGCCGAGCGCTGGCTGGGCCCCTCTTGAATGCTGTTGCCGCGCAGGCTCCGAGGGGGCTTGTGTCGAACGGGCTAAACCGGCATCGCCCGTCGGCCGGACATGAACCGAGGCAGCAGCAAAGCTCTCGCCCTTGCCTTTGCGATGCTGATGATGGCGCCCGTGGTCAGTGCTGGTTCCGCTGTCGGGCTGTACGAGAAAATCAACCTATCCGAGCAGGATCTCGGGCTGAACGGGGCTGCGGTGGATCCCCTAGGAGAATGGGCGATAGTCTTCGGCGCCGACTCCTACCTAGAGCTCGTGAGGATCTCTAATCCAGAGGATAGAGTGGAGTTGCTCTGGAACGGCGGCGAGGATTTGACGTATGGCGACTTCCACCCCGGGGGCCAGACCGCCCTCATCGTAGGTAGCGACGGGCAGGTGCTTAGATACGCACGCGAAGACCACTCGGTCACCGATGCCGGAGGGGATCTAGAGTTCGAGCAAATCAGACTGACTGCAGTGGCTTGGAACACCGGGGGCTCATGGGCCTATGTGGGAGGGTCAGACGGTTGGCTCTGGAGGATGAGGGCGGCCGCTGACGGTGGCGCCGAGGTGCATCCAATTCAGGGCCGGGGGGCCAGTGACATCACTGGGATGGACTGTCACCCCTCTATGATGGTCTGCGTAGTCACCAGTCTGATGGATGGGATTGGGGTGATTGACAGGGACCATACCCTGTACTGGGTAGGTGGTACCGGCTATCCGTGGTCCGACGTCATCTGCCCATCCGCGGAGACTGCCGACTGCGTGGCTGTCTCCAGTGACAGGAACATCGCGAGTGTGACGCTGCACGAAGACGTCGCATCGGCTTCTGAGGTGAGTTTGGTGCAAGTGACAGGGGTCGAGGGTTATTTGACTGGGATATCACACCAGAGCGGTGACCGGTCCCTAATCTCCGTGACTCCCTTCAGTCTGATAGAGCACGACCTGAGCGAGAATGCCTCCTTCCCCTGGTTGGAGAACGCCGATGCAGTGGAATACGACGCAGATGTCTCGGGCAGCCGAATAGTGGCGACATGGAGCACGGACAGGGACAGCGGGTGGATACTGACGGATCGGGGCGCGCTGGTGCAGTACCACCCGCCGTACTCGAATACCATAGGAGGCGTGCTCGAGGTCTGGATTCTCATAGCGATCCCGGCTGTGACATTACTGGTGATACTAAGTTTCGCGATTAGTCTCTCGCCAGGTCTCCAGCAGTGGTTCACCCTGCGATTCGGCACCGCCGAGGAGAAGCGGATGGCACGGCGAGAGGCACGCAAGAAGAAGGGCAGGTAGCCGAGGAACGTTCATTTGCGCCGCACCGTCGCGGACAGTTGAGGAAGATGGCGTACGAGGCCTTGGACTTCTACGATATCGATTCACTGCTGACCGATGAGGAGCGCATGGTCCGCGACATGGTCCGCGACTGGGTGGATGAGAAGGTCATCCCGAACATCGAGAAGGCCTGCCGCGACGGCGTGTTCCCCGACGAGTGGCGGGTCGATCTCGGCGAGATGGGCATACTCGGCGCCCCGCTCAAGGGCTACGGCTGCCCGGGCCTCTCGTACATCGCTTACGGCCTGATCTGCCAGGAGTTGGAGCGTGGTGACAGCGGTGTGCGCTCGTTCGCGAGCGTCCAAGGCTCGCTCGCCATGTACCCCATCTGGGACTTCGGAAGCGAGGAGCAGAAGAACCACTACCTGCCCAGAATGACGACTGGTGAGTGGATTGGCTGCTTCGGCCTGACCGAGCCCGACTACGGCTCGAATCCGGGCGACATGATTACACGCGCCGAGGACAAGGGAGACCACTACCTGCTCAACGGCGCGAAGATGTGGATAACCAACGGCACCATCGCCGACCTAGCTGTGGTGTGGGCCAAGCTCGACGGAGTGATCCGCGGATTCATCGTCGAGAAGGGTGACCCCGGATTCACAGCCCCAGAGATGACCGGGAAGCACTCCCTGAAGGCCAGCGTAACCAGTGAGTTGGTGTTTCAGGACTGCGTAATCCCCAAGGATAGGATTCTGCCCGATGTAGAGGGTCTGAGGGGGCCATTCAGCTGCCTCAACAACGCCCGCTACGGAATCTCATGGGGTGCGATCGGCGCCGCTCAGTCATGCTTCAGCTCGGCTAGGGAGTACGCTCTGAGCAGGATACAGTTCGACCATCCGATAGCCTCGTTCCAATTGGTGCAGAACAAGCTGGCCTGGATGCTCAGGGAGATTACAAAAGCTCAGTTGCTGGCTTACCACCTCGGCAAGAAGAAGGATGACGGAACGTGGATTGCTGAGCAAATCTCGCTGGCCAAGATGAACAATGTGGACATCGCGCTCGAAATCGCCCGTATGGCTCGTGACATCCATGGTGCCAACGGGATCCTCGACGAGTACCCGGTGATGCGCCACATGGCCAACCTAGAGTCAGTCAAGACCTACGAGGGGACGCATGACATCCACAATCTGATTCTCGGTCGCCACATAACCGGGATACAGGCATTCACAAGGGAGCCTTGAGGCTCTAAATGGCATTTCCCACCTACGGTGGGATTGCCGAAAATTCATAGAGGGGTCGTTAGTCGCCGAAGCGCTGGTGCCAACATGGGAATAGCTGTGCTCCTCAAGCAGGTCCCCGATACCACAGCCAAGATCAGCGTCTCGGGAGGGAGGGTCGACGAGTCTGCGGTCAGTAAGTGGTCGATGAGCCCGTACGACGAGTACGCGCTCGAATCCGCTCTACAGCTCAAGGAGGCTGGAGGGGGCGAAGTGGTTGCCATCACCTGTGGCCCGGCAAGGGCGGCCAAGATGTTGACTGACGCTGCGGCCGTCGGAGCCGACTCCCTGCTTCACATCCTCGTCGAGGACCTAAGCACCCTCGACAGCACTCAGGTGCAGGCCATTCTGGCGGCTGCAGTTGCTCGAACCGACTCCGACATCGTGTTCTGCGGCAAACAGGCCGCCGACACCAATGCCGGCTCTACAGGGCCAGGAGTGGCCCACCTGCTGGACGCCTCCTGCGTCACCATGGTATCCGAGGTCACTTCCGATGGTGGCTCGATTACAGCCATGCGCGCCAGTGCCGGTGGCAACGAGAGGGTCGCTGTGTCTGCTCCGTGCGTGTTCGCCTTCGACAAGGGCATCACTGAGCTGCGCCGACCCAACGTACGAGGCATCATGATGGCCAAGAAGAAGGTCGCAGAGACGTTGAGTCCTGCCGACCTCGGTGTCGACACGGGGGGCTCGTCAGTTTCCACAAAAGGCCACACGCCACCGCTCGAGAAGCCCCCCGGGCAGCAGTTCGAGGGTGCAGAGTCAGTGGCTGAGGTAGTAGGCAAGTTGCGCGACGAGGCGAATGTCATCTGAGGTGAGGAAATGGATATCACGGTGATAGCAGAATCCTCTGGAGACGGATTGCACCCGGTAACTGCCCAGCTCGTAGGGGCTGCAGCATCGATAGGGGGAACGCCGACACTGCTGTGCGCCGGAGGAGTGGGTGCTACCGAGGCCGCTTCCATCGCAGGAGTCGTCAAGGTAATCTCGGTCGTCGGGGACTGCTTCGGGACCTTTGACGGCGGGGCTTGGGCAGAAGCCTTGAACTCTGTTGCAGGAGGCGACGTGATTATCGCCGCTGCGTCTCCCTCGGGCCGTGAGATAGCTGCGACGATGGCGGCAATGCGCGGTATCCCAATCGTGCAGGACGCAACTGGACTCGCACCTGGGATTACTGTGACCCGCCCAATCTACTCAGGCAAGGCGATTGAGACCTCGACGGTGACTTCACCATGCGCTATCACTCTGCGAGCCAATGCATTCGCTGCCGCTGGAGGCGGGGGTAATGCGGATGTCAGCACGGTCAACCAAAGCGCTGACGTAGCTGTCGCAGTCAAGGAGGCCATAGCCAAGGCTGGCGAGAGGTTGGATGTGGCAGAGGCCGACATCATCATCTCCGGCGGCAGGGGTATGGGCGATCCAGCCAACTTCTCGCACCTCAACGAGGTCGCCGACATGATTGGGGCTGCTGTCGGAGCGAGCAGGGCCGCTGTGGACACGTGGGACGAGATACCCCACAGCATGCAGGTCGGCCAGACCGGTAAGACGGTCACTCCGAGGCTGTACATCGCAGTCGGCATCAGCGGGGCGATACAGCATCTTGCTGGGATGAGGACGAGCAAGTACATCGTCGCCATCAATAAGGACCCCGACGCCCCAATATTCGGTGTGGCCGACTATGGGATAGTAGCCACTTGGGAGGATGCGCTTCCCGCTCTCAAGGTCGAGTTGGGCAAGCTCTGATTACCTTACTTGGACGGTTATCGTCGACTTGTTCGAAGCGCCTCTGTCGTCAGTCACTGTCAGATGGAATACGTGGACTCCCCTAGACAACCTGACGCGGAGCTGTGGGGTGTCCCCAATGACCCTGCTGCTGCCATCCTCCCAAGCCCATCCTCCGATGCTGCCGTCCGGGTCGTAGGAGCGTCCACCGTCCAACAGCACAGTTGCCTTGCCCTCCTCGTCGACGTTCACTGTCCGATCCTCACCGGCATCGGCCACCGGTGGCAGGTTGATCGCACGCGCCGAAGCCGAGAGATCCTCTAGCAGATCGCTCTCGACAACCGGTGCACCGGTCCTGATTTCCATCTCCTCATGCAGAGTTTTGAGTATCCCGCTAGCCTCCTCAAGCACATCCGGCCTCATCTCTGCCAGCCTCCGCTCTTCGTCGGAGAGGGCTCCCGAGTACTCCTCAGATGCCCCCTCAGCCTCGTCCTCCGCAGGCAAATCGTCGTACCGAGGAGGGGAGTCCGGGTCGATTATGACGAGAGGCGCTGGAATCCTACCTTTCCTGTCGTCGCCCAGAAGAGCCACCCTCTCCTCAAGGGCTAGGATGTGCTCGACAACCCCGATGTGCTCGAAATGCCAGACTATCTCACCACCAGTGGTGATTCGGAAGACGTCGAACCACGAGGCGACCAGAATGTCGGCACCCCATTGGACGACTCGAGAGATCTGGTAGTCCAATCTGGCAATCTGCTTGGGGTCCCGATCTCCGATCTCGAGGGAAAGAAGACTGCCATCGAAGCAGCCCACGACTATCCCAGACTCCGTGGGCAGCAGCGCCGTGGCCCTAGAGGGAAGCTCCGAGGTGTTCAGCAGCCCTCTCTCGGGATGCCAGCACTCAAGTCTGTTCTCGGGTCTGTCGTCGACAGTCATCCCTAGCGAGTTGCGCGCAGCCAGAAGGATCCCGTCTGGGCGGAATGTCATGCATGAGATGGTCTCGACGTCGTCCTCGGCGGCAGGTGAATTGTGCAGCACCTCGAGCGTGGGTCCGAGGAGCAGCAGCCTGCCGTCCTCGAGGGCAGCAGCACATACCCCTTCGGGCGAGCAGGTGAGTGATGTGACGTGCCCGAACTCGGCTTCGGCGACCTCGCTCCCGTCGGCTGCGAGAGCGATGAGGCGTCCGGTGCCGTCAACCACCATTGTGCAGTCCAAGGAGGCAGCTACCGCCTCACAGCCGGATTCCAGTGGATGGCTCCAGAGAGGCTCTTTGTGGAAGGCCCCTACTCCGCCGGTGCTGGTGGCGGCAACCAATTGGTCGCCCAGACTCGCGAGACCCACCACTCGGCTGTCCAGCGCATCGGAGCCGATGATGCCTCCGTCGCAGCCGTAGACTCGGAGCATTCCTGAGTCGGAGCCCGTGGCGAAGTTGCCGTCAGGAAGTGTGCAGGCGCAGTGGGCCACCTCATCTAGCTCGATGACCGCCAGAGCGTCGATGACTCCTCTCATAGGCTCCTGAGCATTCGTTGCGACTTCATTCTGCCGCGTCCGCGTGCTCAACCGAAGATTCGCTCTTGGCGGCATCACTGCGTGCGCCCCCTATCCTAGCTAGGTACTCCTCGGTGATTCCCCCGGTGACGTATACTCCGTTGAAGCAGGAGCAGTCGAAGTTTACCAGATTGTGGTCCCCTGCTCCCAGACAGGCCTCAATGAGGTCCGGGAGCTCTTGGTAGATCAGCCAATCAGCGCCGATAGTCTCCCTTATTTCGTCGATGGTCCTGTCGTGGGCGACGTACTCCTCACGGGCTGGCATGTCGATGCCGTACACGTTCGGATGCACGATGGGAGGTGCCGAGGATGCGAAGTAGACCTGTCTGGCACCGGCCTGCTTGGCCATCTCTACTATCCTTCTCGAGGTGTTTCCCCTGACTATGCTGTCGTCAACAATCATCACCGTCTTGCCAGTGAACTCCTCCTCTATCGTGTTGAGCTTCTTCTTCACCGAATCCTTGCGGATAGACTGACCTGGCATGATGAACGTCCTGCCGATGTAGCGGTTCTTGACGAAGCCCTCTCGAAACGGAACATCCATCTCAGTGGCCATCTCCATGGCGGCTATCCTGCCGCTATCTGGAACTGGAATCACTGCATCGATGCCGTGCTCGGGGCGCTCTTTGAGGGCCCTCCTAGCCAAAGCCGCCCCCATCCTTAGCCTCGCCCCGTGTACCGATATCCTGTCGATGGTAGAGTCCGGGCGAGCGAAGTAGACGTGCTCAAAGATGCAGGGGGTGTGGACCGGTTCGGCGTGGCAGACCTTCGATGAGAACGATCCGTCCATCTTGGCTATCACCGCTTCTCCTGGGGCGACGTCTCGGTCTACTTCGAATCCCAAAGCGGAACAGGTCACGCTCTCCGAGGCGAATAGGCGTTCGGTGAAGCCGTCGACCTCGTTCTTGCCCATGAACAGAGGCCTGATTCCATTCGGGTCACGAAAGGCCACGAGTCCCCAGCCAGTAATCATCGTGACCACGCTGTAACTGCCCTCAGCTCGGAGGTGTGTGCGCTCTACGGCGCGGAAGATATCGTCATCGGTGAGAGCCTCCATGCCCCCTGGTCGGCCGTTTACGGAGCGCTGGATCTCAGCGGAGAAGAGATTCAGTAGGGCCTCTGAATCGGAGCTGGTGTTGATTCTCCTGTGGTCATATTCGAGTAGGCTGTTGATGATGTCCGTGGTGTTGTTCAGATTGCCGTTGTGAGCGAGACTCACTCCGAAGGGGGTGTTTGTGTAGAAGGGCTGAGCCTCGGCCGCTGAGCCGGAGCCTGCTGTAGGATAGCGAACATGCCCGATTCCCATCGACCCGATGAGCTTGGACATGTGCTTCGACCTGAAGACATCTCTGACTAGCCCATTGGCCCGGCGATGCGAGATGTTGTCGGAATCGCTGGTCACTATTCCGGCGGCGTCCTGTCCACGGTGCTGCAGTACAATCATGCCGTCGTAGATGCAACCTGCGACCTGTGAGTCCGGGTTCCCCAAGATCCCGATGATGCCGCACATCGGATACCATTCGGCCCTAGTGGTTCGGGACTTAGGCCTTTCCGACTCACTTGCGCGCTCCCATCAAACGGGAGCGCTTGTTCCACCGGTACTTGCGTATCCTAGCAGTGGCGCCGTAGCCGCAGTGGGCGCAGACGCTCTTGGTCTTGTGATACGAGTGCCTGCCACAGCGTCGGCAGCGGATGTGAGTCGACTTCTGCCGCTTACCCATGCTCGGAGTTCCCTTTGACATCGTCACCACCTAAGACAGCGCGGCGACCGAAGGGGATGTTATGAGAGTTGCCCAAGCGAAATGAGTCACTCGGAGCCTGACTCGGACTCCAGCAGGGCCAACAGCGGGTCGACGGGGCGTTTGCGGAAGGAGGCTTGTAGAAACAGGAAGGTGAACACTAGAAAGGCCAGAGGCAATAGTTCGAGCAGGGCCAACACGCCCTCCGACAACGTCAGTCTGAGGGCGTCACTGTCGGTAGCGATGCCTGCCATCTGTGCAAACAGGTAGGTCGAAGCGAGAATGACCGCAAGTGCGCCCAGCATCGGGATGGCGGGCCGGTGGTACGGGTTCAGGGAGCCTATCAGGGCGAGGATTACGAACAGCGAGGTCAGTGCGGCCGAACCCACGAAGGCCGCAATCACCAATTCGAGCTCAGGGGTCATCCGTCACCTCCAGATGCCTCCTCAGAACGCTCTCGACGTACTTCCTCTCCTTCTCAGTCAGCCCCTCGGTCTCAGGCTCCTGCGGAGTCATCCTCTCAGCGGTGCGGACGCACAGGGCGAAAACTGCGAGAGCAAGCAGCACCCCCAGCAGGGTGCTCACCCACCTAAGAGCGTCCGCCGGGACTACGCTCATGGTCGAGTAGTACTGGTACCATGCCACCGCTACCAGAGCCCAGCCGACCAGCAGCGGCGCCGGGCGGGCCCTCCAGTACAACGGCGCTCCGATGAGCACGAGTCCCGATCCGACCAACGCAGGCAGAAGCCACATAGCGGCAACTATAGCGGCTGCCACCACGCCTAACTCGGGCTGCGGCGGCTCCTCGACCCGGAACAGCATCAATGCTACTCCGAGCAGTGCCACTGGGGCTCCGAAGGGGTGCCGCCTGAATGCGGGGCCCGTCCTGTGCATGCTGATGCCGATGACAGCGACGGCTAGGCCGAGCCACACCTGAGCGGCCCACAGAGACATGGTCTGCTGCGCGCTGGGGCATTACATCGTATTTGTGCAGACAGCCCATCGTGGGGTTTCCTGCTACGCAGGAGTCTCGATAGAGTTCATAAACGGGTCATCGGTGGCCGCGTCGTCGCAAGACGCTGAGGTGGGGACATGGTGAAGATGCCGCGAACGGTCAAACGCTACAGCCCCGCAGCTGGCAAGCACACCGAGCACACAGTCGAGCGCGTCAAGAAGCGACGTGCAAGCGAACTGAAGTGGGGTCAGCGCCGCTTCCGCCGCGTCACCGCGGGATATCGCGGTTTCCCCCGGCCGAAGCCGACCGGAGAGAAGCCGACCAAGCGCGTGAACCTAATCTACCGGTGCCAAGAGACCGGAAAGGCACACTCTCCTGCGGGGAAGCGTGCTAGGAAGTTCGAGCTAGTCGACAAGTGATTGAGGTGAGATGATGAGTGGGAGATTTCTTCGCGTGAGCTGCCGTGACTGTGGTCACGAGGCCATCATCTTCGACAGGGCGTCGACCTCGATTGCCTGCTCCATCTGCGGTGCGACGCTGGCTCGCCCCGCAGGAGGTAGGGCGGACTTGTCAGGCAGCACAATTGTAGACGTCCTCGAGTGAAGGGGGCGTTCAGGTGAGTTCTGCTGCTTGGCCCGAAGAGGGAGAGCTGCTGATCTGCACGGTCAGGAGCGTCAAGGAGAACGGGGCCTACCTCAACCTCGAGGGGTACGAAGGCAAAACCGGCTTCGTCTTCATCGGAGAGGTCGCCTCGGGCTGGGTCAAGAACATCGGCACCCACTTGAGAGAAGGCCAGCGAGTGGTCGCCAAGGCAATCCAGGTCAAGCGCTCCAAGGAGCGCATCGAGCTCTCAATCAAATCCGTCTCCGACGAGCGCAGGAGAGCCACCCTGCAGGCTTGGAAGAACCGTAAGCGGGCCAGCCAGATCATGCGAGTCGCAGCTGAGAGGATTGGCTGGGATGAACAGAAGACGGCCGAGGTCTGTGATGAGATGCGTGAAATCTTCGGGACTCTGTATGGGGCTCTCGAGGAGTGCGCCATGAGCGAGACTGCTCTGAGCGAAGTCGGTTTCACCGGAGACTGGATGAACGTGGTCACCGAACTCGCAGTGGAGAACATCGTACCACCCTTTGTCGAGATCCGCGGCGAGTTCGACCTGCAGGTCTGGGGGCCCGAGGGAGTCAATGCGATTCGCGAGGCGCTGCTGGCCGCGGAAGCCTGTGCAGTGGGACTCGAGGAGGTCACGCTGACCTGCCACTACGACGGAGCCCCTCACTACCGAGTGGACATACGGGCCCCGGACTACCAAGCGGCGGAATCCGTGTGGGAGGCCGCACAGAAGGCGGCCTCGGAGCGGATGTCCTCGGCCGAGGGCTCAATCTCCGTCGAACGCCTCTGAGATGAACAAACGAGGCATAGACTTCATTGACTCTTCCAAGCGGACGCTGATTGAGGATAGGATGGTTCGCACTAGATTACAGCGCTGCAGCGCCTGTGGTGAATACGGCTTAGCAACAAGGTGCAAGGAGTGCGGTGCTGCGATGGTGGCAGTATCGCCGATGAAGTACTCGCCCGAGGACCCGCAGGGGGCGAGGCGCAGGAAGAGGCTCGATGTCGGTAGTGAGGAATGGCTCGCATCCCTCCCAACACCCAGAGACGACGGGAGCGAGGAAGAATGAACCGCACCAGAATCCACTGGCTCGTAGGAGACGGTTTGCCCGAGCACGCAGCGATGCTGGAGGCGGTGCCGGGGGTAGGCAACGTCGGCAAGATAGTGGTCGACTCGCTAGTTGACAAGCACCCCTCACGAACCATAGGGTGGATTCTCCACCCTGACTTCCCGCCACACTCGACTCTAGACGGCAATGGGCTCGTCTCACCCCCTCGCATCAACATCAACTCGATTCTTCTCCCCGACGGCAGGACGGTAATCACTGTCGGTGGGCCATTGCAGCCGATGACAGCTACTGGGCAGCACGAGGTCTCCGAGGCAATCCTCGAGTTGGCCTCGGAGTCAGGAACCCCCCAGTTGCTGGTACTGGCCGGACTCGCAGCCGGCACCGACGACAGGGAGATTCACGTTATCTGCGCCGATGCCGAAGTCAGGAAGAACCTCGAGGCCAATGACATCCCAGTTAGTAGGGAGCATCCCGAAGCCGGAATGATAGGCATAGCTGGACTGCTAATCTCTCTGTCCCCGTTGTACGGCGTTCCCGCAGTCGGCCTTGTGGCAGAGACCATCGGGGCCAGCACCGATGTGCTGGCAGCCGACCGTCTGGCTTCGTGGATAGAAGCGGGGCTTGATCTCCCCTTGAGCCTAGACCTCGACTCGACTGAGGAGACGGCTAGGAAACTCATGGAGACGATGGAGGTCAGCGGCTCGATAGAGGAGACACTCAGTGCATCGGAGTCTGAAGGTTCCAGCGACTTTTACGTCTGAGTTGAGAGAATCAG
>Ga0209019_1000347_pt1 | contig 23886 bp, 18 predicted proteins | sample METZYME_3_300m_FD_187549 | JGI IMG/M metagenome (GOLD analysis project Ga0209019, IMG submission 187549) | Marine microbial communities from oxygen minimum zone in mesopelagic equatorial Pacific - METZYME_3_300m (SPAdes) (version 2) | ecosystem: Environmental > Aquatic > Marine > Oceanic... | reverse complement strand
AAGAAAAAATAATCTAATTTGAAACTATATTGAAAAAGGCGGACAATGTTGTTCGCCTTTTTTTTTAAATGAAAATTAAAAAATATATTTTAGCATTTTGTTTATACATCAGTTGTTCAAATACGGATAAAGAATATGCTGCAATCGGCGTCATTCAGGATATCAAAGAAGATCAGAATACTATTATTATAGATCATGATTCAATACCGGGTTTTATGATGCCTATGGTAATGCCCTTTAATTTTGAGCATAAAAAAGATGTGCTGGGGCTATCTATCAGAGATAGCGTAAAATTTAAATTAGTTGTTACAACTGATAATAGTTATGCATGTGATTTTACTATTTTAGGTCGTTCAGAAATAATTGATGATTACGATGAGTTTTGGGATGAGGATGAATACAGAAATAAAGAAATTGGTGAACGATTAAGCGATGTTAGCTTGTTAGATATTAATGGTGATAGCATCTCACTAAGTAGTCTGAATGAACAATTTCGATTTATATCATTTATTTTTACCCGCTGCCCAATACCTAATATGTGCCCAGCTGTTGTGATAAAGAATGGAGTTTTAGCAAATAATTTTAGAGATTATAATAATCTAGAATTGATCATGGTTAGCTTTGACTATGCCTACGATTCGCCAACTGTATTAAAAGATTATTATGGTTCATTGATAAGTAGCTATCAAAACTGGAACGTATGGTCAAGCGTTGGAGGTATTTCTGATCTTTATATGTTATCTAGTGAAATAGGTTGTGAATTCTGGGGCATAGAAGAGAACAATATCGGCCATAATCTTCGTTCAGCATTGATAGGGCCTAATATGGAGTTATTAAAAGTTTGGGAAGGTGATGAGTGGCTTGCTAAGGATGTAAGGAAAGATATTGAAAACTATATGGAGATAGTAAAATAAGGTTTACCAGTCTTCGTCATCCCAGTCGTCTTCATCTTCATCCTCGCCTACGGAAAAATCATATCCATTTTCATCAAAGTAAGCTTTTATTTCTTCAGATATATCTACCTTACCCTTTATGTTCCACATATAATCTCTGAGACCTTCAAGCATAGCTTCCTGATTACCTTTTAATTTTACGAGATCTCTTCCCCAGGTTGCTACTGCATCATTCGTTTCTAAAACATCTGGAGTAGGCAGGTAAGGAGCAGGCATTTTGGTTCCTGGCATTATATTTTGCGGCTCACGCATCCAGTCGACTACCCATTCAGGGTTCAGTCTTTCTTTTGTAAGTGCTAGGTTTGGACCCCAGGTGGAGGCAGTCTGAATCGGGAACGTTTTTCCATAAAAGTGACAATTATTACAGGCACCTAGCTCATGAACTTTTTCGCCTGCTTTAAATTTTCTGCTCCCTGTAACAAGCTGGTGAGGGGCTCTGTATCCTGTATTTTCATTATCAATACTCTGAAAATATTTTATGATTGTATCCCACTCTTTATTGCTGATCTGATGAAAGCTTGGCATTCTTACTTGAAGATTAGGTCTTATCGTCATCGGGTTATTAAAGAACTTTATCAGCCAGTTTGGATTTGTTTTTCTGCCTTGGGTGTTCAGATTTGGGGGCCCGTACTCTGGAGCTCCAATATGCTCCACAAGCTGGCCGCCTCTATTTTCAATCAGGTGGCATCCTTGGCAGTTATATTTTTTAACAAGTCTGTGTCCTTCTTTATTATAAGCAGGTACTTTATTATGAGCTAAAAGAGTTTCACCAACCTTATCTGTGTTAAATGCTAATACCGCAGTAGTGACTGCCTCTATCTCCTCTTCAGTAAAATGAAAATTAGGCATTTTTAGTAGATCTAATGGGGCGCTTTCTTTTCCTCTATCATAAATCCTTGGTGTTCTGAGTTTGTTTTCTATCCACGCATAGTTTGTGTGTTCGATATCATGGAGCAATCCAAAGTCAAACTTGTCAACGGGCTTAGAGCCTTCATAGGTTATTTCAACACCAATAGGTTTAGCATCCATAAATCCATCTATGTTATGACATCCAAAGCATCCATAGTGACGTATACTTTTCTCTCCAACGAATGACATTTTTTCTTTTTCTGTCATCTTTGATGTTTTTTCAATAGCATATTTTTCAGGATTCATTTTCATGAGCCAGTCAAGTGTTAACTCATTCAATACAGTTTTATCAACCTCTGGAGCTCTTTTCTGATCAAAGTCATAGTTTTTATTATCATAGAGGTAAGCAGTAAGGTCTCTGGCTTCGCTATCACTTAGTCTAAGATTTGGCATCCTTGTGGTAGACATATATTCGTGTGGGTTTTTTACCCAATTGAATAACCATTCTGGAGTAACCTTAGAACCCATACCAATCAGATTGGGACCTTGAAGTTTTGTTAATTCTTTAAACGTTATTGGTTGTGGCGCCATAGAGGGGTCTTGCTCGCTAACATGACAGCCCATACATCCTATGGCTGAAAATAGTTTTTCTCCGTTTGCTGGATTACCTAAATATTTTGATGGGTTATTATTCTTTCTAGTTATTTTATCTTTGAATAGATAGTGGGTAATAGAAGCGATCTCGGTAATATTTCTTTTAGCAATTTTTGGATTTTCCTGATTGGCCTGTTCAAAAATATGAGGCATTCTTGTATTATAACGAAAATCACGGGGATTTTGTATCCACTTGGCAACCCAATCTGGATGAGATTTTTCATTTAGCTTTCTCAGGTCAGGTCCAGATTTTGCTGATGATGGCCAGTTAGATGATACATGACAACCGTTACACCCTGATCTGTCAACAAGGGTAAGTCCAAGGTTGATTTTCTCGGCACCAGCAAGGTCGCTAGTATTGGTGTGGCACTTAAAGCAGCTGGCCTGTGTATAACGAGTCGGAAGCATAGGCTGGAGCCAGTGATGAATTTTTTCCCAATCATATTTTTCTTCCCACTCGTGTTTTTGTTCTGGAGTGTTAGGCGTGTGAGAAGAAGAAACAAATGATGTTCCCCTGCTTCTTCCAGCGTGGCAAGATGTACAGCCAAATGATACTTCTGGATGAGGAGACTTACTGGTTAAATACAGATCAAGGTCTGGATGTGTCGTAAACGGCTGCTCAGCATCAGCAAAATCTGAATCTGTAATACCAAGGTGGCAACTGGTGCAGCGGTCAACCGCAGGCATTGCAGTGAAGTTAACATCATATTGAATATCTTTTACGACAGTCTGTTTTACTTTATAATACGGATCCATAAAATCAAGAATGGGTAAATCTCTTACAATGTCTCCGACCTTATTCATAAAACTCATTTTTGAACGGTCTAAAACATTAAGCTTATTTTCAGCGATATTAACCTTTTTCAGAATTTTGTCTCTCGTATCCTGTGCCTCTTTAAGAGTCTTTTTTATGCCCTTTAATATTTTTTCTCTTTTTGTGATTTCTATTTCAAGGTTTTCTTTGTCCAGTTTGACTTTATTAAGCTCAGTTGTTTTTATCTTATATTTTTCTTTGGTATCAGCTCCACGATGAGAATCATGCGCAATTTCACGTTCTAAATGATGGGCATTTTCACTCTCTAGGTGGAATTTTATTACATCGAGTTTTGCCTTTTGCTCTGAATATTTCAGGTTAATATTGTAAAAGTCAGCTCGTAGTTTACCCAGCTCATCATTGATTGATTGGACTTGATCTGATTGATTATCATAATCAGACTGGACCTTTGCAAACTCTTTGTCATATTTTTCTCTAAGATCTTGGACCTCATCTAACTCCTGACCTAGGTTTTTTTCTGTAATCTCTATCTGTAGCTGTCTAAAAGCTTTTTGATAATCTTTAAACTCATCATCGTTGTCATCAATAAATGTCCATATCATTGATAATAAAAAGACCACCGAAGAAATGGCGAACCATTTGTTCAGTAAGTTAATGTCCCAATATCGTTCGTCGTTTTTAAACATCTCTAATATTATATGTTAAAGAACCACTCAGGAATGGCAATAATATATTTAAGGTTAATCATCCACCTGAGGTACATTTTTATTGGCAGAGCCAGCATCACCAAGCCAAATACCATTAGGCTAGTATAACGAGTTGGGCCATATGCTTCATACATATCCTTTAACACTGTTTTGGCCAATATAACCGGGAGTACAAACAGGTAAAAGCTAACAGATAAAAACCCAACACTTTCTCTGATAAAAATATTCGATGGAAGACCTTGGTTTAATAATTTTACCCATAATAATTCTGATAGGTTTACATTCGTAAGAGCCTCAACTTTGTGTATATCCCAGTATTCAAAGGGTCCAAAAAAGTTCCAATTCGGTCCTCGAAAAAATGTTCCGATAACAATAAGAAAGAGCCACAATACAACCCACCCGTACATAAAGATAAACATGCCAACCCTTCGTTCTTTAAAGGAATAGTACCCATCACCTTTTTTATTAATATCCATATAAGGGATTGCCATAAGACCGACAATGATCATTGTCGGCAATAGCACTCCAGCTATCCATGGATCGTAGTATACTAACATTTCCTGGAGACCTAGGAAGTACCACGGAGCCTTCGATGGATTAGGTGTTGAAGCTGGGTTAGCAGGTTCTTCTATTGGTGCAGCAACCAGGATAGACCATACGATTAAAAATACTTGAAACAAGATTAGGGCTATAAACTCAATATATACCAGGTCTGGCCAGACTAGTACCTTATCATCCGGGTCATTGTATTCTTCAGGTTTTAGTCCCTGGTCTATACGTATATCATTTCTATAGGCCTTATACATACCAAGCCATATAAAGAAAAACATAGAATAAATCATTAGTACAATCGGGAAGTTATCTGCTTTGGTAAGCGTAATATTAAAGTTCTTATCATAATAACCGATCACAAAAAAAGAAGTAATAAGCACAAGTCCAGTTATTCCCCCAGCCTTTGTCCACAGTCTCCAAAAACCAAGTTTTCTATGAATCTTTTCAAACCAGTCTGACGGAGGAAAAAAGAAAGGAAAAAGAATGGTCAGTATGGTAAAACTAATCGTTGGTGCGGAAAGCGTATCAATAGCAGATTTAATGGCAACTAGACTCATAATTTTTCCGGAACATAATACCTATAACGGTCCAGATATTCCTCCATCTTTTCTTATTCTCCAAAAGTGCACTGCCATAAATATCATGGCAATAAACGGAATAGCAATACAATGGAGGACATAGAACCTAAGCAAGGTTGCTTCTCCAACAAATCTACCACCAAGCAGACCGAACCTAACGTCTGAGCCAACATGGATCAGGTTAATATCACCAATGGCAAGTAGAGCAGCGCCAGGGCCTTCGTGTCCAAGGAAGGGAGTCGCTCTTGCCATATTAGAGCCAACGGTTACAGCCCAAATAGCTAGCTGATCCCAAGGGAGTAAGTAACCAGTGAAAGATAATAACAGGGTCATAGTCATTAGTAATACACCAATGCTCCAGTTAAATTCTCTAGGAGGCTTGTACGATCCTGTCATAAATACCCTTACCATATGCAGCCAGACAATCAAGACCATAGCATGAGCCGCCCAGCGGTGCAACTCTCTCATAATACCTAGCGGAACCTGTTCTGCCAGATCAATAATATCAGTAAACGCATACTCTACCGTGGGCCTGTAATAAAACATTAGAAGTATGCCAGTGATTGTAAGATTTACAAATAAGAAAAAAGAAAGACCGCCCATGCACCAGGTATATCCTACTTTTACTGCATGTTTTGGGAGCCTTGCAGGGTGCAAGTGTAGAAATACACTTCCCAAAATAGCATGCATTCTTTGTCTTCTTGTCTTGGGCACACCAGAACGGATGATAGATTTCCAGACCTGGGACTCCCCCATTTTTTCTAATATTGATTTGTTATCTTTATTATCCATGATTTAAACTGTTAGGAAAGAGTCTTTATTTTCCCATTCTCCCTTTTCCCATTTGTAACTCTTGGTTTTATCAACAAGAATCTGCCCATCCTCAGCTATAGCTATTTTAAATCTTTCTAACGGCCTAGGAGCTGGACCCTCAAAATTGACGCCTGTCATTCTAAATCCGCTACCGTGGCAAGGGCACTTAAACTTACTATCTGTTGCAAGCCAGTTTGGTGTACACCCAAGGTGGGTACAGACCGTAGAAAGTGCAAATATAGATTCATCATCTCTGACTATCCATGCATTGAATTTCTTTTTAAATCTTATGTCTACACTATTTGGTGAAAACTCGTCAGGGTATCCTATTTTAAAAGTCTGAGGCGGTTCAAAAAGTACATTGGGAAACAAAAATCGAATTATTACGGTAAAGAAGCCACCAGTAGCTGCTGCAAACCCTAGCCAGCCTACAGCTAACCAGCTGAAAAAACTCCGTCTTTCAATTGAGTTTTTATTTTCTTTATTTGTGCTGCCGACTGCAGCTCTAGGGGCATCAGAATTTGTTGTTTCACTCATCAGTAATTGGTTCCATGTTACTATAATTATTTTCTAATGCTTTGATTGCTGCGTTTCTAATGCTTAAATCTTGATCGTTTTTAGAGAGCAAAGTTAGCTTATCTTCGAACCTTTTATCAAATAAAATAGATGTTGTTCTGATTGCGATCATTAAAACTTTTTTTTCTTCTATAGGGTCTATTTGTTTAAACTGCTTTAAGTATTCCCGATCTAAGAGTCCTTCGATAATATAGACGCCGGAATTGTTACCCATTTTCGCTAATGCTATGGCAGCGTCCCACCTTATATTTGCTTCTTCATCATCTAATAGGTTTTTCAGATGGGGTATCGTTGAGGGGTCGCCAATCATGCCAAGGGCTATCGTTGCCGTTAGTTTTTCAGTCTGTGTATCTGTCTTGTTAATAATATTTCTAATTGATTTTGTTGCAGGAAAATATTTGAGAAGTCCTAAGGCTTGTATAGCTGCTATTCTTGTTTCTAAGGTTTTATCCTCAAGCCCAGACATTAATATTTTTCCAAATGTTGTATCTTTTGTTGAACCCATGGCCATTGCCAAGTATGAGCGAACAAGAGGATCATCATGAATAGATTTTTCGTATGCGGATGTGAGTTGGCCTTTGAATGAGTTGGTCAAAGGATCTGCATCAGGATTATTTAATACTTTTGCCAGTTCAAATGCTGATTGCCACCTTTTTGATGCGGAACCAACTTTCACCTGATTGAGTAAATCTTCAGCGTTATTTGTTTCGTAAGTAATAAACTTAAATAAAAGAAAAAAGACTGCACCAAAGACTGCGATCATAAAGGGAATGAGGAAGAAAGAATAAAAGAGGACATATATCCGACTATTTTCATTCCTTTTTTCAGTATCATTTTGACTGTTTTGGTCCATACTAGCTATGTATAAAAATATGAGTTAATTATTAGATTAGAATTTAGAAAAATCAGTCACTATTATTTTTACTCAAAAGTAAATCTATATCCTTGCGGAGGTAGTCGATTTTTTTGTTTAGTCTTCTTTGCTCTTTTTTAAGTCTAAATATTTCGGATATAAGAAGCAGTGAAAAAATTAAAGTTAGGGCAGAAATAATTGGCAAGGCGTCATTTATATTACTCATGTTTTTCATCCTTTTTTAGCTGCCATCCTAATAGTATGGGAAAGAAAAATAGAATAACTATTCCGATTAATAATAGTCCGATTGCCCACTCCAAATGTTCTTGAAGCCAGGTCATGGTGAGCCAGTCAAAACTCAATGTTTAGAGCACCCAGGTCACGAGTGTGACATAAACAAGTAGAAGTATAGTGCAGATAATCATCGAAAGTAGCTGTGAGGCTGATATTGGATTTGGTTTTTCTTTCTCCATAGACGAAATCTATTTTTGCCGTTTTGCTTTTACAATTGCGGCCTTAATTTTTCCTCTTAAAACTCTATTATCTAGTGCATTGATTTCTTCCATGTCACCAGTCAGCCCAGTCACGACAAGCCTTTCGATTAGTTGTTCTTCGCTCTCTGCTACAGTGTTTTCGCTCTGCTCCGAAAGAGTGTCTGGAATTTCCGGCATGGCGGGTCGTTCTGCAGCGCCACGCTTTATTTTTACCATTAACGCTTTAGCGATACCTCTAGTGGGTTTGTCTTCAATGGAGTTAATTGGATCCATATCTCCATCTAATGCTTTATTTACTACCATTGCAACAATTTGCTCTCGGCTAAGTCCAGTATTTGCAGTGGATGCGCCGGAAGGTTCAGAACCTGGCGCAGGTTTTTCTGGCATGGGAGGGGTTTCACCGGTTCGTTTTGCTCGAACAAGCCCTGCTTTTGCAAGCCCTCTTGTTGGCTTATCTGTAATCGCATTAATCACGTCCATATTGTTTTGTAGTCCCATATTCACTGCATAATTAATATAGTCTTCTCTAGAAGCATATCCGCCCCACATATCCTCAGCGTTTTCGTCATCTGACTCGTCATGGGTTTTACCAAAATCAATCACCGGAGTGATTGCTGCAAGTCTTCGCAGAATTTTTGATTTTCTACTGCTCCAGTTTAATAGTGATAAGAACGAAAAAATGCCCTTGCTGGATCTGTTGCAAGTAACAAAAACACCTTGCTCAGCGTCTTCAATTTTAAATGATACATACTCTTCATAAAACGGTGTCATTCTGAAGTCAAACCCAAATTCTTTTTCTTTTTCTATGGTTATAATTCTGCATCGAAACCATGGAGCAAGAGAGGCTGGTCTGATCTTAAAAAAAGACCCAGGTATTAGCGGAAGCTTATCAAAAGAAAACTGGTGCACGTATCTTCCCGATTGAATATCAGGCATGGCTCGTTGTATACCAGAGAACCATACGTTATATGTTTCTAATGAGGTAATCGTTTTCCATACAATTTCTTTACTACTAGAAAAGTGATGCCTTATCTGGCTATTAGCCTTGAAAGGCGTCCAGGAGGCATAACTTGAACCGATACCATTATATGGAGCTTCAGGGATGTTTAGTTTTGTTTTTGGCCTTTCGTAGCCTTCAAAAATGATTTCATGGGTTGTATAATGGTTTGTATGACCATTATCAGTTTTAACCTCATACTTGGTTGGGTAATAGAATATCTTTTCAAGTGTTCCTGATTGACCGGTCTCTTTTATCGTGCATGCTGTTCCTGGTTCAATCTGGGTTAGTGGTTTGGACATAGTCTAATTAAATATTTTCTTTTTGCAAAATACAGTATTTACTGGTCGTAATATTACAATAAAGCATAATTATAACACGATAAGAAAAGTATTCATAATTCATTGTCTAATGATGCATAATTTCCGAGGCTATTTATGAAAAAATATTTTCAGTTTTCAGTTATATCAATTGTTTTCACTTATTTATTGATTTTTATCGGTGGCCTTGTCAGAGTTTCTGGAGCTGGTATGGGTTGTCCAGATTGGCCAAAATGTTTTGATCGTTGGATACCTCCAACCAATTTAGAACAGCTTCCAGACTATATTGATCCTGAGAAATTTAATCTTGTTCTTGCCTGGGTTGAATATTTAAACAGACTTTTTGGTGCTCTTGTTGGTCTCATTATTTTAGTCACATGCGTATATGGATTACTCTATTTTAAGAACCATAAGAGAGTAACCTTTTCTATTACTCTTGCATTATTCATTACATTTGTTGAAGGCTGGCTAGGAAGTAAGCTGGTTGATACGGTTTTAGATCCCGTAACTATCACACTTCATTTATTACTCGCTCTAATAATAATTGGATTAATCATATATAGTTCAATTCAGTCATATTATATCATAGAAGGAAATTTTGAAAAGGATAGTGTTTACCCCGGACATATCAAATACATTATTTTGGGTATAATGGTTTGTGTGGTTGTTGAAATTATAATAGGGACAGAGATCAGAGGAGGACTAGATATTAGCAGGAAAGAGAACCCTCTCATTGAGGGAGTGATTTTATTAAAAATGTTAGGACCTTTTAAATATATTCACACTATTCTAGGTGTGATTTTATTGGGTTTAGTATTTTATTTAAGGAAAATAATTCAAAATATTAAATTATTCCCTTCAGATTATATGATATATGCTGTGAATTTTATGTTGATAATTATTTGTATTCAGATTGTTTTAGGCGAGTCATTAGTTTTTTTTGATGTGAAACCACTTGTTCAGCTTTTTCATATGTGGTTTTCATCTTTATTATTAGGGCTTTCAATTGTGCAATATACTTTCTGGAAAATATCAAATAGTGTATGATAAAAAAGATTCATCTAGTTAGTGTTTTATCGTTAGTGGTTTTTCTTGGTATTGGTGCCACATGGGTTATAACAAAAGCGACACAGGCTAGCCAGGTTCTGCCGGCTGTGATTAAACAGGCACCTCCGTTTAGTTTGGTTAGCCATCATGGGGAACCATTCACTAAGGATAGTTTACGTAATAAAATATCTGTCTTGGACTTTATATTTACCAGTTGTCCTGGACCATGTCCAATCATGTCAAACAATATGAGAACGTTATATAATCAGTATAAACTACATCCGGATCTACAATTTATATCGATAACGGTTGATCCAGAGTATGATAGTCAAGAGGTGCTAAAAATATATGCTGATGCAAATGGTGTTAATGATAAGCGTTGGAAGTTTTTGCGAGCAGATATGGAAAAAGTAAAAAAACTAAGTTCGGATGGATTTTTATTAATGTCTGATAATCTACCGGCTGGTCATTCTGTAAAATTTGTGTTAATCGATGGAGATGGAAACATAAGACAGTATTATAACGGGACAGACAAGGCTAGTATATCTATCCTGCGAAACCATATTAATTTATTTTTAAAGAAACTGCGGTCGTCAGTATGAAAAGAAAACCTCTTCCGGCAAAAAGCAAGGTCTCAGCTTTTATTGAGCTGACAAAGCCAAGAATAACGATACTAATATTAATCTCTACAGCGTTAGGCTATTATTTGGCTGAAAGTGAGATGATTAACTATCTAAACTTTTTTTATACAATTCTAGGTACGGCAATACTTTCTGGCGGAGCCGGGACTATCAATCACTGTATTGAAAAAGATTTGGATATGCTAATGGACAGGACAAAATCACGTCCAATTCCTGCTGGTCTAATCTCGATTAAGACTGCCTTAAGTTTTGGCCTAGCTCAATCGATAATCGGTTTTGCAATATTATGGGTACTAGTTAATCAGCTAACTGCGATACTTGGTCTTGCTACCATAGTACTTTATCTATTTGTTTATACACCGTTAAAAAAAATTACCTGGTTAAATACTACTATTGGCGCAATTCCCGGTGCTATGCCAGCACTTGGCGGATGGGCAGCATCCGCGAATCAACTTAGTCCAAACGCTTGGATATTATTTGCAATTTTATTTTTATGGCAGCATCCTCATTTTTATGCGATTGCCATAATGTGTAAAGATGATTATGAAAGAGCAGGATTTAAAATGCTCCCGGTTATAGAAAAAGAAAATCATAGAACAAACAGACAAATTATTTGGCACGCATTTTTACTTATTCCTGTCTCCCTCTATTTTGTAGTTACTGGAGCTTTGGGAATATTTTATTTTTGGGGGGCATTATTGTTAGGTATTGTTTATTTAGCATCAGGTATCCCTTTATTAAAAGAATCATCTATAAAAAATGCAAAACTATTATTAAGAACTTCCGTGGTCTATCTACCGCTTCTATTAATCATTATCCTTATTGATCTAAATTATTATTAATGGTGAAAGAAAACTTTTGGTTTAAGATGATCTATATGCTGTCTGGCGTGCTAAGCATGGCAGTAGCTTTTTTAATTCTAGGACCTAGGCCTGAAGGTATTGAGGGCGCGATAGATGTATCATCCTTGCCTCTGGTAAATGCATTATTAAATCTAACTACAACGATATTACTTATAATTGGCTACGTTTTAATTAAACTAAAAAAACGTGAGATGCACAGGAGCGTAATGCTGACAGCATTTTTTTCATCGGCATTATTTCTAGTCAGTTATGTAATCTACCATTGGTTTAAGAGTGGCCCAAAAGCCTATACTGGTGAGTGGATATCAGTTTATTACCCTATTTTGGTAACTCATATTATTCTTGCTATGATTATCTTACCTTTGGCAATGATAACCTTATATAGAGGATGGTTTTTTCAGATCCAGCAGCACAGAAAAATAGCAAGAATAACATTTCCTATCTGGTTGTATGTTTCTATCACAGGAATAATTATCTATCTAATGCTTTATACGTAATATTATTAGGACTCAAGTTTTTTTACTAGCCCGCCGTAGCTTTGATCAATATTAAACCCCTGCTTGTAAAAGAAATTCTCATGATAAAATCCTACAGTAACTATATTAAGTCCGCTTTGTCTCATCCTATTAAAGAAATCATCCATTAGTCTTATACTTAGTTTAAGACGTTGATATTTTTTTCTAATAACAACCCATTCAAGGTGCACTCTTACATTATTTTTTATTCTATAGTATAATCCTCCTATAACATTATTTCTGTCATTGACAATGAGAAGAAATTCATGATCTACAGTGAATGTTACGGACAGATTTTGTTTAGAAATAATTGTCTGGAATGTGGCTATTTCTTTTGGATGGAAAGGCGGACGAATCGAATATATTTTTCCATTGGCGTCTTCAGTCTTAAAGACTAGGTCTAGATTTTGAGTTTCTCCTTTCGTGGTTTTTACCAGTTCAACAAAGTCAGCAGCATCAATGTGAGGGTAAAGCATTCTTGCAAGAAAAAATTTCTCATTATCGTTAATAGTTGCGTTCTCTAAAATATTTTCAATTCTGTCATTCAAGTTCCATGGGCTAAGTATTTTTGCTCTCATATCTTTGATTATTGCTTGAAAATATTTATTCAGTTCTGTTCCTGAGTCTTTTAAGCAGGTCATCATAAAATAACGAACACGAGTTTCAGGGTATTGATCTAACAAAGAGTTAAGGTTGTAGTCATGATATAGTTCTTTAAGTATCGAAGCTTTTGCCTCATTTTTTGCTTCAGGATTTAGATCGAGCCATCTTTCATACCTGAGTGCTGCAAAAACAACGGGCTTAGTTAAAACTCCATAGCTATCAAATTCTTGTATAAAACTTGTTATCCTCTCTTTTGTTAAGCCTAGTTCTCTGAATTTGGCTTTATAATCTTTTGTATTCAGGTCTTCAATAAGCTTATTCAGTATCGGGAGACCTTTTTTTACTTTCATTGACTCGAGAGAAGCAGTAAAAATTAATTCCCAGTCTGCCATGTGTTTTAATCCTGGAAATTTGGCTTCTGTTTCGATTATATAATTAATATACAGGTCTAAATAGAATTGCCCAACAGAGTCAACTTTTTTTCTATCTGCGATTGATATTATTCGCGTTCCAGTAGTATAGTCGTGTTGTGGGATAACAAGGTTTTCTGGTGTTGGAGGGTCTATCGCAAGAGTATGATTAGTACGGTGCCAAAATTCTATGTACGCTTGAACTCCGTTCCAGATATAGTGTAGCCATCTCATTTGCCAGCGATCCCTTTTGGTAGAATCATTAATCTCTTCTTTGTTTCTTTCTAGGTAGATGCTAACTGTTTCATCGGTAATATATTCTTCAGTGTATATTGATTCCTCGGGCCAAAAGCCACCAAATTTTTTACACAATTGATTTTGGTCTGATCCAGATGATCCCATCAGAATTAACCAGCGTATTTCATCCTCAAAAAAGTCTCTCTCAAGATCTTGGTTAAGATTTATTACTATGTTATAGGTTCCAAGGTTTAATGTTTTAACTAAAACTCTGAATGAGCTTTTACCATTTTTTGTTGATAGGTGTTTTATCCATATGCCATTACGTGGAATATCGGCGAGATGTAATACTGTATCATTAGAGAATAAAAATATTGCTTCTTTGATTAAGGCCACCTTGGCTATTGCAGTCAACAAAATATTTTTATGTTTATCTCTAACATTTTCATCAAATGTGATGACATCTGACCAGGTATATTCTTCTTTTGTTTCTCTGTCTATCGTTAGCGAAGTGTTTGGTCCAAGCCATTGTCTAAAACCATTTATTAGGTTGTAATATTCTTTTTGTGCCGATGAACGAATCTGAGTTGGTGAGTTAGATAGTTGCCACCAGATCAGCTCTGTTCTAACGGATACAAATTTTGTAGGATGATTTTTCCCAAATTCGCATATAATAGACAGAGTTTCTTGAATGAAGGTCATATCAATATCGTCCGCATCATCAATGTTTATATGCATTGTTTTTAATAAGTCAATTATAGATAGATATTGTATGTTAGACAGTCTTGCAACATCGAAAACGAATTTTTCATTAGTTGAATTATTTTTCAAATACCTGTAATTAGATCTTAGTTGGTTTACAAAAAACTGATCTGAGAGAAGTGGAGATATAGTCTCTAATAATTTTATACGGAATAATGGATCTGGGTGTTCTTGATACTGAATGAATGTATCAATAAGTACATCGGTCCATTCATTATTTTTATGGCTAATAATATTATTTAAATATTGAGAGAATGATGAGTCATTTGATAAATATAGTTTTACGCCATGGTGCAAGTTTTCTAATTGTAAGTCCGAATCAGGTTTTATTGACTGTGTTTCATGAATCTGTTCAAATATTCTATTATTGATTTCAATATTTATTTCTGGGTATATGACAGATTCTTTGATCCTAAATATGGTTGAGGAACAAAATTCAATAAACTTCTGATTTCCAAGCCAAAGTTTTGGAGAGTTAATAAAAGAGTCTAGATCAAAAACTTGGGATTCAATTTTATAAGCGAAATTTCCAATATTTAATGTGTCACCGATCCATTTTAATGGTAATGATATTTTTTTATCATTTATTAATATTTCTCTGCCGTTCCATTTTATATTGGATTTTATAGTGCCAATCTCTCTAATTAGCCAGTTTGGAATTTTTATTTCTTTATCTTCATTATATAAGCTGACATATTCTTTTTTGTACATTAGATCGATTTTAGATTTAAAATTATTTAGAATATTATTTCGCTTAAACGTACCTTTCTGAGTTAGCTCATTTTTTTCAATACTAAAATCACGGTCAATAACAGAAAAATTTACTATACGTTCAAAGGGAGATAAAAACCCATTTACTGATATCAGCATTGCACTAAATAATTGATTGACTTGAGTATTGCTCGTTTCTGGAACCTGAAACTGTGAATTTTCTTTATTAGGATATATTAGAACGGTATTGTATTCCTTCCCATCTCCAACTAGAAAGACAGACCTAACTAAATCAAAATCTTGAAACAGATTCTCAATCTTTTGAGGTGCGATTGTTTGCCCCCTACTGTTTTTATATATGTCTTTTTTCCTGTCTAGAATAAAATAGTGTCCATTTTTCTGTTCGAAAATATCGCCACTGTGAAACCATCCATCTTTAAATGAATCTGATTTATTAATTTTATAAAAGCCATCTGAGACATAAGGCCCTTTCATACATAGCTCTCCATCATCAGCAAGCTTGAGTTCTATGCCTGGAAGGGATTTTCCTACAGAGTTAATGACATATTCTTTTGGAGGGGTCATGGTAATTCCACCAGTCGCTTCTGTCATTCCGTATCCGCTTATGAGTTCTATATTATTATCATGGAAAAATTGAAATACGTCTGGGTCTAGATAGCCTGCGGCGGACAATCCCCAACTTAAATTACCGCCAGTAAACTCTTCTATTTTATCTTTGATAGATTCTTTTGAGGAAAAATCTAGATCCATCGTATCATCCATTAGATCATATAGTTGTACCCATCTTTTTGGGATACTAATAAATACGCTTGGGGATACAATCCTGAAATCTTTTAATAATGAATTAAAAGATGGGGACTCGGCAAAGGCATAAGTGGCTCCCCAAAAGATCGAACCCATAAGCTCAAAGTATCTTCCAAAAGTATGAAACAGAGGCAAGTAACATAAAAATATGTCGGCTGAATTAATCTCAGGCAGAGCAAGTGCTCTAGCGAATCTTTTGGATATTATGTTAACCTGATTGAACTTTACCCCTTTGGGATTACTTGTTGAGCCAGACGTGTACATAATTGTTGATGTCCAGCTCATATCCCGGTTTAAGATAGATAGCTCATAATCCTTACTATCACTTTTTTCTCCGAGGTCTTGAAAATATTCCCAGGGTATTGATTCGCCTTTAACTGAACCTATATCATTGATGTCTATTATTTTTATACTATAACTTTTATGAACTGAATTCCATAATTGAGTAGCTTTGTCCCCGCCAACAAACAGATGTGTTATCTCTGCTTCTTCTAATATATATGTTAGATGCTCACTAGTAGAATTAAGAGGAATGGGTATTACTCGATAACCAAAAGCTAGACAACATAGGTCAACAAGCGCGCTTTTGTATTGGTTGAAAGATAGAATACCTAACGCTATGGTATCCTTTTCTGATAGAGAGTCAATAGACTTGGAAGTCAGAATAAGATCGTTCCAAAATTTATTATAGGTTATGGTCTGTTTTTTTTCTCCATCTATAGATATAAAAGCAGGTTTTTCTTTATAACGTTTTACTCTTTGCCATAATAATTGACCTGTATGAAAATTATATTTTTCAATTATATCTGAAATTTTTATTGCCCAATAGTCACTATTATTTTTTTTTGCAATTACCTTGGAAACGCTTGAAAGATGTAGGAGCTCTAAAAATAAATAAACGTTTTCTTGATTTTCATTACCGATCAAGATTTCATCTAAAATATATTCTAGATTATTATATGAAATATTGTTCTTTTCGATATTATCAAATAGATCAATTATTTTATTTTTTATATTGCTCATAATTACGAATCACTATTAAATATTTCAATGAAACAAACATTGCCGGATATTATCCAATTATGTACATTCGTTTAGTGTCTGAAATTTTACTACTAAATAATCAATATTATGAATGACAAACAAAAGATAAAAAGTCTTAAAAATAGAATCCACAAACTCAATGAAATTGGCATTGCACTTTCCACAGAGTCTGACTCTAATAAATTATTTGAAATGATATTAGAAGAGGCGAAAAATATCACGAATGCCGATGGCCGGACACTATATAGTAAGGACGAAGATGGAAATCTTAAGTTTGAAATATTGCGTAATGATTCAATGAAAACGATTATGGGCGGTAGTTCCAACGTTGATATTACATTTGATCCGGTAAGACTTTGGCTAGATGATTCGACACCAAACCAGAGTAATGTATCTGCCTATGTCGCGCTAACAGGTGAAACTGTGAATATTGAGGATGCCTATAAAGAAGAGGGTTTTGATTTTAGCGGTACGAAATCTTACGATTCTAAAACGGGTTATCACTCAAAATCATTTTTAACTGTACCTCTAAAGAACCATGAACATGAAATCATCGGAGTTATGCAGTTAATAAATGCTAGAGATGAAAATGGTGAGGTTATTTCCTTTGACAACGATATGCAAGAGCAGGTTGAGTCACTTGCCTCACAAGGTGCTGTCGCGTTAACCAATAAAAAATTAGTTGGTGAGCTGAAAACGTTGTTTGAAGCTTTTATACAGCTTATTGCCACAGCAATTGATAAAAAATCTGAGTACACTGGCGGACACTGTTCGCGAGTACCAGTGATTACTATGATGCTCGCAGATGAGGTTGCAAAAGTAACTTCAGGAAAATACAAAGGTTTTAGTATGACAGAAGATGAACGATATGAGTTGTATATAGCAGCCTGGCTACATGATTGCGGTAAGGTAGCGACACCTCCCCATGTTGTAGACAAAGGAACCAAATTAGAAACAATTTTTGATAGAATAGAACTAGTGAAGACAAGGATGGAAATAGTAAAGCGCGATGTAGAGATAGCTTTTTTAAAGAGTCATATGAATGGATCATTGCCTGATTTTGATGAAGAGTATCATGCGTCAATTAAAAAAATTGATGATAATATAGAGTTTATAGATTCCTGTAATATAGGTGGTGAGTTTATGAAACCAGAGCTGCAGGATAAAATTTTAACTATTTCTAAAGAAAAAGTAGTGCTCAATAATAAGGAGCAAAATGTATTAACGGATGATGAGGTTCGTAACCTAAATATAGCCAAGGGAACACTTCTTCCTGAGGAAAGAGAAATTATCAATGATCATATCTCGATCACGATTGATATGCTTGAAGAGCTACCGTATCCAAAAAAATTAAAAAACATTCCTGAGTTTGCTGGCGGACACCATGAAAAAATGGATGGGACTGGTTATCCAAAAGGTCTAAAAGGTGATCACATGTCCCCGCAGGCAAAGATCATGGCGATAGCAGATATTTATGAGGCTCTTACCGCAGCAGACAGGCCATACAAAGAAGGGAAAAAATTGTCACAGGCAATGAGAATAATGGGCTTTATGAAAAATGATTACCATATTGATGAAGACTTATTTGAGATTTTTGTTCATTCTGGTGTTTATAGAAAATATGCGAATGAACATGTTGCACGAAACCAATTGGACAATGTTGATGAAAACTCAGTCTTAGGTGGTAAATGAATTATTCTAAGGAAAGAAAAATAATTGAGAATAGAATTAGTACCCTTCAGGATAAGGTTGCTGATCATTTACGAATCGAGAAAGATGTAGACAAATTTCTGGATAATACAACACTATTAGATGAATGGGAAAATATTATCCCTGATGCAGAATATGGTATATTTGTTATCGCTGTTTTAAATAACATTAGAACGAAAACGGTTATAGATACGATTGTTGATTCAATCCTAAAAATAGAGAGTACCACTAAAAATAATATTCCAAAATCAAAAAGAAAAACTAAGCAACACCCGTTCTGTTAAAACCACCTTTAGCCATAACCAATAATAAAATATGAATATTGATATAATCATTGTTCTGAGTATACTTTTTTTGGGATTCATTCTATTTCTTTTAGAATATTTTACGATTGATGTCACTGCTTTAATTATTCTGTCATGCTTTTTTGGTTTAGGCTATCTAACACCTAGTGAGGCTGTTTCGGGTTTTTCTAATCCTGCAGTAATTACTATTGGACTACTATTTATCCTTAGCAGCGCAATACAAAAGACCGGTCTTCTAGAGTATTTAGTGGTCACGATAAATCGATTGTTACAGTCTTCAAGAGGCCTGGGTATGGCCGTATATTATTTTACAGTAAGTATTGCCTCTGCTCTTATTAATAATACAGCAATAGTAGCAATTTTTATGCCGGTTACCATTCGCCTTGCACACAGGTATCAAATAAGTCCTTCTAAAATGCTAATACCATTAAGCTATGCGGCAATATTAGGGGGCACGCTCACACTTGTTGGAACTTCTACTAATTTGTTAGTCAACTCTATATACATGAGTTATGAAGGAGTTGAGCCATTAGGAATGTTTGAATTTTTTAGGTATGGGATTATCATTTTGGTTATTGGTACGATATATCTCCTAATAGTTGCACCCAGGCTCATCCCTTCAAGGACTGTTACATCAAGCCTTACTAAAAGTTATCATCTTGGTGGATATTTAACTGAAATGAGAATAAAAAAAGGATCAGCATTAGTAGGAAAGTCTTGTTTAGATAGATCAATAAACCATAACTATGATGTTACCGTACTAGACATCATCAGAGATAAAAATCATATTGTAAACAATATTCGCAGGACCATATTAAAAGAGGGCGATATCCTTTTTGTAAGAGGGACATTGGAGAATTTCATTCGGATGAAGGAGGTAGAGGGTATCACGCTTTTAACTGATGAAAAATTGACACAGGCAGAATTAGAGCAAGAGGATAATGAACTTGTGGAGTGTTTACTTACTGATGATTCAGACCTTGTGGGTAAGAGTCTAATGTCAACGAATTTCCGACAGGTTTTTGGAGCATTTATTTTGGCGATACGTCGTGAGGGTGATATTATTAGGAAAAAGATAGCGCATATGCAGCTACATGCTTTTGACACATTATTAGTCTATGGTCCTGCTAAAAAAATATCGACTTTATCTGATCGTGGAGATTTTATTGTACTAGGTAAGGTTGAGGCCAGATTACAAAAAGATAGATTTTGGTGGGTTAGTATATATGTGGTTCTGATTTCAATATTCTTTGCTTCGATTGGATATGTCCCAATACTTAAGGGTGCGTTTATAAGTGTTGTTATACTGTTGTGCTTAAAAATTATCACGGCTCAGGAAAGCTACCAGTCTATACACTGGCAAGTAATTATCTTAATTGCTGCTTTAATACCTATTGGTATTGTCTTACAATCAACAGGTACAGCAGATTGGATCGGAAATAACATTTCACGATTTATATATTTGTTTTCTATTTCCTGGCAGCCATATGTGCTTTTAGCAACCATTTATTTTATTACAATGATACTTACTGAGATATCATCTAATGTTGCTACCGCAATAATAATGGTTCCTATTGCTATCTCTGTTTCTGGACAATTAGGTTTAGAATCAAGACCATTTGTATTTGCGGTCGCATTTGCAGCAAGCGCATCGTTTATCACTCCTATTGGTTACCAGACAAACCTAATGGTGTATGGACCTGGTGGTTACAAGTTTAGTGACTACATCCGAGTTGGACTTCCATTATCTTTATTACTATTCTTAACTGCAGTAATAATCCTTCCAAATATCTGGTCATTTTGAAAAAATTAATAATTATATAGGACAACATAATAAAATTGAAGAATCTTTTTTTGTTGGATCCAGAGATTACATTTTTAAACCATGGATCTTACGGTGCATGTCCAATTTCAGTATTTGATGATTATCAAAAATGGCAAAAAGAATTAGAACAACAGCCTGTGCAGTTTATGACAGAAAATTTGTGGAAGTACTTAAAACGCTCTAGACAATACATCGGAGAGTACATAAACTGTCCAGAAAGAGATATACTGTTATTCCCAAACCCTACAACTGCGGTAAACAACATATTTGATAATCTACATCTTTCAAATGGGGATGAAGTTCTAATGACTCAGCATGAGTATGGTGCTCTAGTTCGCGCATGGGGCAATGCCTCAAAAAAGAATAAGTTTAAAATTGTTCAGCAAGAAATTTCCATGCCAGTAAAAACAAAAGGAGATTTTATCGATCAATTTTTGTCTGGAGTAAATAGTAACACAAAGGTCATTTTCATATCTCATATAACTAGTCAGACCGCTTTGATCTTTCCTGTCGACGAGATTTGTAAATATGCAAAAAAAAAGGATATCATAACCATTGTTGATGGTGCGCATGCGCCTGGACATATAAACCTTGATTTGAAAAAGATGAACTGTGACTATTATACAGGAGCCTGCCACAAATGGCTTTGCGCACCCAAGGGTGCATCTTTTTTATATGTTAGGAGGGAACTGCAAAATAATATGACGCCTCAAACAGTTAGCTGGGGAGAAGAGGGGGAAGATCCTGGTCCTACACAGTTTTTAATGGATTTTCAGTGGCAGGGGACTAGAGATATGAGTGCGTTTTTATCTTTACCATCCGCAATAAATTTTGTAAGAAAAAGTAATTGGAAAAAACGGCAGATAGTTAGTAAAGAAATTATTTTAGAAGTGTCTCATCAGCTTCAGTTATTATTAAACACAGAGCCTATTTTTATTGGTAAAGAGTGGATAGGACAAATGGTCAGTCATCCTCTACCAGAAGGCGCACCCGTAACACTTAAAAACAGCCTTTGGAAAGAATATTCAATAGAGGTACCTATATTTGAGTGGAAAAATCAAAAATTTATCAGAGTGTCGGTCCATGGCTATAATGATAGAGCTGACATTAAAAAACTTATTTATGCCTTAGAAAAACTATTATTTTAGATTCAACCTATAGAATGATGAAAAAAATAATCTCAATACTACTAATATGTATTTTTTATTCTTTGGTTAGTGCCCAGTCAATATCACTATATCCAAAAAAAGGCAGAAAAATAAAATTAGATAAAGTATTTACTATAAAAAATGGGAGTATTGTTATTAGTGACAGTTTTTTGATAAAAAAAGTTCTCCCGCTTAAATCAATTAAAAAAATAAAGTATTCTCAAAAGTCTTATAAGCCAATAGGCAATATTTTTTGGTTTTCTGGACAATGGATACTGGGTTGCTCTCTGTTGTCTTCGGTTATAGGGAACCCGACACTTTTCTATCAATATGGTGGATTAGGTGCCATATTGGTGTCTAGTGGAATAGTTTTAAATAACATCGGTTCAAGATTTGGCAGGAATGTTATTAGCTATAAACTTAGAGGCTTAAACTATATCAATCGTGAACTAATTTTTGAGTCGGTACTTGCTGATATGAAAATGTCGAGAAAGGGGAATAATTCCGGAGAATATTATTATAAACCTCATGGAAAAAAAATTAACCTCCCAAAACCAAGTTTGTTTTTAAGTTTTTCTGCAAAGAATGACCCACGTGGTATAGAGGCATGGATCAAAAAACATAGACTTAGAGAAAAAAGATTTCTCCAGTTAGCAATACCTAAAAAATAATTTTATGATTCAGTGTATAATTTCTGCTCTCAGAGCTGAGGCAGAACCACTAGTTGATTATTATAAGTTAGAGCAAGATTTATCATATGATTATCCTGTATACAAAGGGGACGATATAAGAATAATATGTACCGGCGTAGGTAGAAAGAATATTAGGAGAGTCTTAATTAATTTTTATTCTAAATTATCAAAAAATCCAAATTATCAATTCATCAATATAGGTATAGCAGGCGCTAAAAAGGGTGTGTTTAAGGTTGGTCAGTGCTTAATTATTGATAGTGTTTCTGATGATAAATCTGATTCTATTTATCATTTAAATAATGTGTTTGAAAGTCAAATATTAACTCAGAATATTACCACCGTATCAGAGCCCGTTACTAACGGTGGAAATAAATATTGTACACTAGTAGATATGGAGGCTCATGAAATTTGCACAGTAGTTGATAGTTATGATAATTTGGAAAATCTATTTATTATAAAAATAATATCAGACTTTATGGATGTAAGTAGAGATTATTTTTCTTTTGATACAGTTTATGATTTAGTTGATAATAATATATCTAATATAGATAAACTGCTAGTGGATCTTCGTAACAAACAGTAGAAATGGTTGTATAAGAAAAAATGAAATTATTTCTATATATCACTTTTCTGATATTTATTATTGGTGCTCTTGTTCTAGCGATAATGTATAGAATGCATGATCATCAGGATGATGATTTGTAGGACAGATTTTTATATAATATTTGAAATTATTCGTGCCAGCATACTTCAAAATAATAAGTACTAATGTTCTCCTTTCTAGTTGTTTAATAAGCCTATTATATACAATGGAAATATCAGAGCTATCATACTGCGGTATAGATTTTAAAGTGAAAAAAAATGGTTTTTCTGACGTCAGTTATATATTTCTACATGGTGATGAAGAAACAGCAAGAATGTTGCTGAGTGAGCACATAAAGGGGAATAAAGGGAGAGCTTTTTTTATTAAATCTAAAGAAAGAGAAGTGCTTCTTGGACCGACAATGGTTGATCCAAATAGAATTTTTTCAAGATCTGGAGCTAAAAAAGCATTAAAAAAGTTTAAGCCAAACTGGGAGCCTAAAGAAATAGATAAACTACTTACAGAATTAGATAATTCCAGAAATACATTTTTGTTTAATCTTTTCCCAAGTGAGGGTGGCCTTCTTATTGCATTGCATAATAATTTTAGAGGATATAATGTAAAAGACGAGCTAAATAATAGCCAAAAACACTCTATTAAAAAGGATCAAAATCCTCGAGACTTTATTATATGTACGGACTTGAAAGATTATAAAAAACTTAAACAGGGTCCGTATAATGTGGTCCTTCAAAATATAATGGAGAATAACAATAATGGATCGCTGTCGTGGGCAGCATTATATAATGGCGTTCGCTATATTAATATTGAAACAAGGTTAGGCTGG
>Ga0209019_1000346_pt1 | contig 23916 bp, 20 predicted proteins | sample METZYME_3_300m_FD_187549 | JGI IMG/M metagenome (GOLD analysis project Ga0209019, IMG submission 187549) | Marine microbial communities from oxygen minimum zone in mesopelagic equatorial Pacific - METZYME_3_300m (SPAdes) (version 2) | ecosystem: Environmental > Aquatic > Marine > Oceanic... | reverse complement strand
TGGTGCCCAGATTAATCCTGGATGTGTTATTGGTGATGGTGCGGTGATTGCTTCTAGGGCTATAGTCCCTAAATATACTAATATCCCTGCTGGTGAAGTCTGGGCTGGGATACCTGCAAAAAAAATAAAGAAGAAATAATATAAATATTTATTAGCAGGATTTTCCTAAATAAAATATAAGATAGAATGAATTTATTTAACCGTGCTGAAATAATAGATCAAAATTTTTCAAAGAGTTTAAATAATAGTACACTCCCAGATAGCACGATTGAATTAGCTTTGCCTGATGTTAGTTTAGGCTCAAATGATCTGATATCTATTTTTGAAAGTCAAATCTACAGTCGGCATATGGATCTCAAAGCAAGAGAGCTGAAAGAAAAAGGTCAATGTTTTTATACCATAGGTAGTTCAGGACATGAATCAAATGCAGTATTTGGAAATATTTTTCCAATAACAGATATTGCATTTTTACATTACAGGAGTAGTGCTTTTTTTATCGAAAGGTCAAAAAAATTATATAATAGTACTCCATTATATGATATGGCTTTGTCCTTTATGGCATCGTCTGAAGATCCAATTAGTGGCGGTAGGCATAAGGTTATTGGAAGTAAAATGCTTAATATTCCACCACAAACTAGTACAATAGCAAGTCACATACCGAAATCGGTAGGGACGGCTTTTTCTATAGATCGAGCCTGTGATCTAGATATAAAAGAAAGAGATCTAGATAAAAACAGTATTGTGATATGTAGTTTTGGTGATGCGAGTGTTAATCATGCTAGTGCATTAAGTGGGTTTAATACTGCGAGGTGGGTAAAGAGTAATGGAGGAAATGTCCCGATCATTTTTATTTGCGAGGATAATGGATATGGGATATCTGTTCCTACTCCAAAAAACTGGATAAGAAATACATTCTCAAACCAAGAGAACCTTAAATATTTTGATTGTGATGGTTTAAACCTTCTAGATACAATCAATACGGCACAAAAGGCGCAGGAATATTGTCGTTTTAAACGTTCTCCTGTTTTTCTTCATATGAAAACTGTGAGATTAATGGGCCACGCAGGGTCGGATATAGAAAGTAGCTATCTTAGTATCAGTCAGATCGAGGAAACAGAAAAAAATGATCCACTATTACATTCGGCACGAATAATTCTTGATAATAAATGTTTAAGTGCAGATGAAATATTAGACTTATACGAAATAGCGAGAATAAAAATACATCACATTTTTGAAAAAGCTACCACAAGGCCAAGATTATCTGATTCATCTGATGTAATGGATACAATAATCTCAAATGATATGAAGGGGAATATACCGGCTCATTCTGATGAAAAAATAAGATCTAATATTTTCGGAAAAGAATACAAAAGGCTTGACCAGCAAAACCATATGGCAAAATTGATTAATTATACGCTTAAAGATATTATGCTTCGGTTTAATAATGCGTTAATCTTTGGAGAAGATGTTGCAAAAAAAGGAGGCGTCTACCATATTACAGCTGATTTATTTAAACAGTTTACGGTTCGTAGAGTTTTTAACAGCCCACTAGATGAAACTTCTATTATTGGATTTGCAGCGGGTCTCGCTCATAATGGGTTTTTACCAATACCTGAAATTCAATTTTTGGCTTATTTTCACAATGCTGAAGACCAGCTTCGGGGTGAGGTAGCAACTTTATCTTTTTTTAGTCAGAGAAAATATATAAACCCAATGGTAATTCGTATTGCAGGTTTAGCTTACCAGAAAGGATTTGGAGGGCATTTTCACAATGATAATTCATTAACAATATTCAGAGATATCCCAGGTATTATTCTTGCATGCCCTTCCAATGGGTCTGATGCAGTAAAAATGTTAAGGACAGCTGTCAGACAAGCATATACAAATGGAAGAATTGTAGTTTTTATAGAACCGATAGCTTTATATATGGTTAAAGATTTACACAAACCCAAGGATAATAAATGGAGTTTCAAATATCCTGATATTAATGAGGAGCTACCACTAGGAGAATTTGTTACTTATGGTAAAGGAAGGGCGTTGACTATTATTAGTTATGGTAACGGTATTTATCAATCTTTAAAAGCCCAGCCTGAAATAGAAAAAAAAATCAAAAAGAAAATAAAAATTATAGATCTTTGTTGGCTGTCTGATATTAATATAGACTCTATTTTAAGTGAGATCGGAAATTCTGGTAAGGTTCTTATTGTAGATGAGTGCAGAATGTCAGGATGCCATGGAGAGGGTTTGATGGCATTATTATATGAAAAATCAAAAAATAATTTATCTATAAAACTTCATGCAGCTGAAGATAGTTTTATTCCACTTGGTGTCGCAGCAACCTCGACATTACCTAACTGCGAAACGATAATCCATCATTCGATAGAATTATATAAGAATGCATAAAAAAAGAGTCATTGTTATTTGCCCTGGGAGAGGATCCTATACAAGAGATACATCTAACTATCTTAGTGACTTATCTCCTGAAATAAACAAACAACTAATCGGTTTTGACAAAAAAAGAGTTGCTGAAAATCTCCCGAAAATATCTGACTTAGATAAAAATAATTTTAGAGCCAAGACACATATGACGGGTGAGAACGCATCTCCATTAATATATACTTGTAGTCTCAATGACTTTATGTTAATAGATAAAGATAAATACGATGTTGTGGCCATATGTGGAAATTCTATGGGTTGGTATATTGCCCTAGCATTGGGTGGCGTAATTAGTTACGATAGAGGATATGATCTTATACAAACTATGGGAACATTAACTCATAATCATGGATTAGGCGGTCAAATTATTTACCCAATTATTGATGATGAATGGCAAATTGATTATGTAAAGAAAGAAAAGGTATTAAAAGAAATAGAAAATGTTAAAGCATATATTTCAATTCATCTTGGTGGATATATTGTTATAGGCGGTGAACAAAAATCTTTAGATTTTTTATTAAAAAAATTGCCTACCTATGATAAATATCCTTTTCAGATTCCTTTTCATTCAGCTTTTCACACACCTCTACTTGATCATCTAACATCGTTAGCGCAGTCGAGTATGAATAATAGTATTTTTAATAAGCCGACAATTCCATTGGTTGATGGTAGGGGGTATATTTGGTCACCATGGTCTACAAATACAAATGCACTGTATAATTACACGTTAAATCACCAGGTAATAAAGTCATATGATTTTTCTTCTTCAGTGACAGTTGCGCTAAAAGAATTTTGTCCTGACAACGTGATACTCCTTGGCCCAGGAAATACACTGGGTGGTGCAGTAGCACAGGTTTTAATTGATAATAACTGGAATGATTTAAAATCAAAGAGTGAATTCGTTCAAAAACAAGAAAATACCCCATTTTTAATATCAATGGGGATAGAAGAACAGAAACAAATAGTGGTATAGATTTATATGACCTACGGTTACTTTTTTTAACTTAATGATTTAATTTATAATCCTAGAAAAAGGAAAAAATAATGGAATATATAGGCCCGGATTTTTATAATATATCAGATTTGCTGACTGAAGAAGAATTATTAATACAAAAAACGGCACATGATTTTGTAAATAATGAATTTAAACCTGTTATAAATGAGCACTATGAAAAGGGCACTTTCCCTATTGAGATTGCTACAAAACTTGGAGAACTTGGTTTTATGGGTTCTTCTTTGCCTGAAGAAAGTGGTGGGGCAGGAGTAAGCGGCGTGGCATATGGATTAATATTACATGAACTCGAAAAAGGCGACTCAGGACTCAGATCATTTGCAAGTGTACAAGGCTCATTGGTAATGTACCCTATTCATTCGTATGGCTCAGATGAGCAAAAGAAGAAATGGCTTCCCGGCTTGGGCTCTGGAGAATTAATTGGATGTTTTGGTCTTACAGAATCAAACTTTGGATCAAATCCTGGTGGTATGGTAACCACAGCTAAAAAAGATGGTGATGATTGGATAATTAATGGCTCGAAAATGTGGATAACAAATGGAAGCCTGGCAGATGTTTCACTAGTATGGGCAAAAGATGAAACTGGAGTTATTCGTGGATTTTTATTAGAAAAAGGTATGAAGGGATTTACTTCAAATGATATCCATGGAAAACTAAGTTTAAGAGCATCAGTTACTTCTGAATTATCAATGGTAGATGTTCGAGTCCCAGATAATTCAAGGCTACCAAATATTGAAGGATTGAAGGGACCGCTTTCATGTCTTACTCAAGCGAGATATGGTATAGCATGGGGAATGGTAGGAGCTGCGATAGATTGTTATGAGACAGCTTTAGATTATTCTCTAGAACGTAAACAATTTAGCAAGCCAATAGCGGGTTATCAATTGACCCAGGCAAAATTTGCTGAGATGTTAACTCAAATTACGATGGCACAGCTAACGGTCTATCAGCTTGGGCGGTTAAAAGATCAAGGAAAAATGAGATTTGATCAGGTATCCCTTGCGAAGAGAAACAATTGTTATGTGGCAAGGAATATTGCAAGAACATGCCGAGGAATATTAGGAGGTAACGGAATTATAGAAGACTATTCTCCAATCAGGCATATGGCAAATATAGAGACTGTTTTTACGTATGAAGGAACCCATGAGATGCATACACTTATACTGGGACAGGCAATTACAGGTATAGCGGCATTTGATTAGTATATAAAGATAAATTAAAAATTATCTTTTAACATTTTCTTTAGTTCAGCCTCGTGCATTTCTTCAGTCGCTATCATGGTTCTAGAAAATTCTTCTAACATGATAGATTCCCCTTCAATGTTTTTGAGCAACTTATAATATGCCTCAATAGCAGACCTTTCATGGTCTAAACATTCATTGAGAATATCCTCAGTTGAGTGTTTATGAGTTTCCAGTAGTTCACCAATTTTAAGTGTCGGATGCTCGCCCAGGCTTGTAATATGTTCTCCTACTGCCTCAGCATGAGTTAGCGATTCTTTCGCTTGCTCACGAAGCCAACTTACTACGCTTAGTCTGTACGGCCCCTGTACCATAAGGGCATAATGTGTGTATCGCACAACGCCAGCCAACTCTAGTTTAAGAATATTGTTTAAACAAGCTAGTACTTTTGTGTTATCCATATAATAAAATTAGGCCACACTAGACAAATATAGTAAAGTATTTATAAACACTAAATCAGACTTAGTGACCCATAGGTTTTTATCTTATTATTCATCTCAATCTTTGCAAAACCATTAATATCAAGGCCACAAAAAACACCTTCTATAATTTTAGTATTTTCATAAAATGAAATTTTTTCATTGACATGTAAGCAGTTATTTAACCATTTATCAATTATTTGTTCTGGCTTATCAGAGAGTTCATATAGTAAACGCTCTATACTATTTAAAAACTCTGCTGCAATTAGTTCTCTCTGATGCGCATGATTTGAGATTTCAAGCATTGTTGTCAAATGATCACGGATATTTTCAGGATGCTCTGAAATTTTTTCATTCACATTTATTCCAACACCGATAACAATTTTTTCTATTTTCTTTTTAATTATTTTTGTCTCGCATAATATACCGGCAAGCTTCTTTTCACCTGCAAAGATATCATTAGGCCACTTTAATTTTGCTTCAACGCCTCTTTTATTTAAAGATTCAACTACTGATATTCCTGTTGCAAGCGAGATAAGTCCTGCGCATGGATATGGATACTGTTTTTCAATGATTAATGAAAAAGCCAAGCCCTTTCCCGCAACCATTATCCATAAATTGTCTCTACGACCTTTACCTTTTGTTTGATTATCAGTGACAATGACAGTTCCATGTTGGCTGCCTTCTTCAATTAATTCCCAGGCTTCATTATTAGTCGATTCTAGGCGATTATAATATTCAATATATTTGCCTAATTCTTTTGTCCTCAGATTTGTTTGGATTAATTGTGTAAATATCATGGTTAAATAAATAATAAAACCAGTTGCGCATAGGTTGAGATAATACCAATAATTATACCGGCTATTGTTTGTGATAAAGTATGTGAATTGGTTATAAGACGAGAAACAGCAGTTAGGGACAATATTAATAACATTGGGAAAAAATATTTATAATCTAATAACCAAAAGATTGTTACACCTGATGACACAGATAATGTGTGAATAGAAATTTTCCAGTGGCTTGTAATTAACCAAACTATGATTGTATTAATGAGGCTACAAAACATAATCCCCTGAATAATAATAGGACTATTTATTTTTCTTAAAATGATAAACCCAATAAGAAAGAAAAGTGCACCGAAAGCCATGGGTAATAATCTCTCTTTTCGGTTTGATGCGTCTAGGTCTTTTATTAGGCCTTGGTTTTTGAGATATAAAACAGCTACAACAGGTAGTACAGTGCTAAAAAAAAAAGATAAGAAGAATATAAGATCACGATTATCTATTGTTGACATTGTTTGATAGATAATAAACCAGAAAGTGAAAGTAGAAACAATCATTGGATGTAAAATGTAAGAAAGTATGCTGCCGATATTATTCAACATTGCACTATAAAGAATAATCCCCAAAAACTTCTCTAAGAGTATCTGACATTTCACCTAGTGTACATTTACTGTGAACACATTTTATAAGGCCTGGCATTATATTGTTATTTGATTTCGCCAAGGTTTTTAGTTCATTCAATCTCATTTTGACAGAATTATTATCTCTATTATCTTTATATAATTTTAAAGAGTCTATTTGCTCATTTGCAGAATCTAGATCTATATCAAATGTGTCTAATTGTTCGCGCTCATCATCTTTGTATTTATTTACACCAACGATAATCTGTTTTTTATTATCTATATTTTTTTGGTATTCATAAGCACTTCTTGAAATTTCATTTTCTATCCATCCACTTTTAATTGCAGATATTGATCCACCCATTGAATCGATTTCATCAATAAGATCGAAAGTCTTTCTCACTAAATTTTCTGTTAATTCTTCAATTAAATAGCTTCCCCCAAAAGGATCAGAATAATTTATAATATTTGTTTCATGGGCAATTATTTGTTGGGTCCTAAGTGCAAGTTTTACCGATTCATTAGTAGGTAGTGATAGTGCTTCATCGCGACTATTTGTGTGTAAAGATTGTGTGCCTCCTAATACCGCTGACAGGGCTTGTATTGTAGTCCTTACCGTATTATTATCTGGTTGCTCTGAAGTAAGAGTAGACCCTCCAGTTTGAGTATGAAAACGGCACATCATTGCTTTTTCATTTGTTACACCGAACCTTTCTTTCATTATTGTCGCCCAAATTTTTCTAGCTGCACGAAATTTAGCGATCTCTTCAAGGAAACCATTATGAGAATTAAAAAAGAATGATATTTGTTCACCAATTTTGTTTGGATCAAGTCCATGGTCAATTGCAGCCGAAACATATGAAATACCATTAGAAAATGTAAAGGCAAGCTCTTGTTCCACAGTGCTTCCTGCTTCTCTAATATGGTATCCTGAGATTGATATAGGATTCCATTTAGGAAGGTTATTTTCACAAAATTCTATAATATTTGTTGCTAGGCGCATTGAGGCTTTAGGTGGGTAAATGTAAGTGCCTCTGGCAGCAAATTCCTTTAAAATATCGTTTTGGACAGTCCCTCTTAGTTTGTTTAAAGAAATACCTTCATTTTCAGCTGTGACAATATAGAAAGATAATAAAATAGAAGCGGTTGAGTTAATTGTCATAGAGGTTGATATTTTATCGAGAGGAATATCGTCAAATAGTAAATTCATGTTATCTAGTGTTGAAATAGGAACGCCAACACGTCCAACTTCTCCTTGTGCCATTGAATGGTCTGAATCATATCCTATTTGAGTTGGCAAATCAAATGCAACGGATAGTCCCATTACTCCATTGTCTAGAAGATACCTAAATCTATTATTTGAGTCTTTTGCTGAGGTGAAACCAGCATATTGTCTCATCGTCCATATTTTGGATGAATACATTTCAGGATATAATCCCCTTGTATAAGGGAACTTGCCGGCTTTTTCTTTTTCCATTTTGATCTAATCTAGTAGTCCTATTTTACCGATGTGAGACAAACTATGTAAAAGAGTTTTTATTTAGTTTGATTTTATTATAGGTATATTCTGTTATGGAAATTCCGATACGATTTCGATTATTACTTTTTTGGAAAAGCATATTCAATCATCAGTATAAAGCTCCTAAAATTAAAATAAGTAAAGAAGGAAAAGGCGTAAAATCAATCTTGTTTTTTTTGCCTGAAAAAAAAGAGGATGCGAAAATAGCCCATTATTTAATTAAAGCGGATAACCCATTACCAGGTTTTACTATTGGTTATGTTTGTAATGAAAAATCTATTTCTTATTATCCAAAGAGTATCGATATAAAATTTATTTCTTATAAGGATGATGATTTAAATTATTTTCATATAATTAAATCTGAAGCTTTATTAGATCAGATTAAATCAATTCAATATGATGCTCTGGTAGATTTAAATACGAGTTTCTGTGCTCCAACTTCTCTATTGGCTTTTGAACTGGATATTCCTTTAAAAATTGGATTTAATTCATTGATAGCAAATAAAATTTATACTATAACTTTAGAACGCAATGAGAACACGTTTTTAGAAAATAATTTTCAATTGATAGAGCGTTTATTAGGATTAAAACTATGATTAAAGTATTAATTCACATTAAATCTTTTAATTATTTGAAATAAGATTATAAAAAAAATAGATAATAATTGACATAAAAGTTGATGAAAGAAGTTTCCCCAACTATATTACCCGCCGATTTCAAAAGGAAAAATTAATGTTAGAAGGAATTATTTGTCCCGTTTGTGAGAACACTCTAGAAGAGATTGATCTTAGTGATTCTCTAGTATGTATTCACTGTAGGGCTGATCTAAAAGATAGAAAGTATCTAGATTTTTTAGAGTTTTTAATGGCAAATGGTATTGTGGACAATCTAGATTTTTTTGATCCAGAGGTTTACAGTGAAGATGTTGATGATCTAGACCAAACAAAAGAAGAAGAAGGGGACCCTAGCGAGTTTGAAAAGAAAAAGGATCACTACAACATATATGAGAATGAACTTCTTCCTGAGGATAAGACAGATGAGAACATAAAAGAATACTCTCAGTTCGAAGGTTTAAATGATGAGTGGGAAGATTTTAATGAAAGAGATTTTAATAAATCTAAAGGGAAATAATAATGGAAAAAGATAAGAAAAATATCCAGAAAATTAATATAGAACTTGATTCTGATGTGAGCAGCGGGGAATATGCTAATTTTGTTGTAGTAACCCATTCTCCTGCAGAGTTTGTTCTAGATTTCACAAGAATTCTCCCTGGTGTCCCAAAGGCAAAAGTACATTCTAGGATAATAATGGCGCCTCCACATGCTAAGACATTTCTTAGAGCTCTTAATGATAATGTAAATAAGTTTGAGTCAAAACATGGAGAGATTAAGTTGCCAAAAAATGAAGATGGGTTTTCACCATTCGGTGTGAAACCACCTGATGAGTCTATGCCAAACTAAATATTTGGTGGGTGTGAAGTAGCATACCAGACCCACATTCTTCCTCTTTTTAGTTCCCTCATTTTTATTACTACCCAAATAGATAATATTATCCATGAAAATATATATCCCATTATAGAACCAAATAGAATATCCAGTGGATAGTGCACTCCGACATAAACTCTCGAGAATGCTATGACTGATGCTACGCTATAAAGCGGCACCTTGTATTTATCATAAAAGTAAGACAGGACCGTTGCAAAAGCGAAACTGTTGGCCGCGTGATTAGATGGAAAACTCCATTTACCGCCTTTTGAAACAAGTAGATTTATATATTCATAGAATTCATGAGATGGCCTTATCCTTCCAATCCATGGTTTAATTATCTGAGCACATATAGCGTCAGACATTCCGGCTGCGAATAATAAAATCACAATTGTAAGTTTTCCTCTTTTACCGCCAAAATATCCTAGGTAGCCAATTAGAATTATACCAGTAACAGCTAAAAAATTTTGATTGGTAATGATTGGCATGGCAATATCAAAAATAGGATTAGAAATAGTTTTATTTAATAAAACCATCAACTGTTTATCAATATCTATTAATCTTTCTATCATTTTTTCAATTTAATAATCTAGAAAATACTTGTCGCCGGATAGTGATAAACTTAATTTAATCAAAGAATTTAAAGCAGGATAATAAAATAGAAATCAATGAGTTCCCCCACTACTTGGTTTTTGTTTATCCTGCTTATTTTTTATATACAATTAGTGAGAAATTATCTAGAATTTAGTTTCTAGTCTAATCATCATTACTCTGCCAAGCGAAGGGCCACCTATTATTTCAATGTGTTTATGATCCAATAGATTATTTATAGTAAAATTCATTTTTAGATATTTATTGATCTCATATCCTAGATGAAGATCAAATATTCCATATGAGTTAATTTTACCAAAGTAAATACCAGATGACCAGTCAAAACCATCAACGTATCTTCCATTAAGCGATACGGTTAAAGGATATTTTATTGGGTTAAATTGTAGTTTAAGTCCCGCTTTATGCTTTGGTGAATTTACAGACTCTTTCGCTTTTGTTAGTGGGTTGGAAAATTCTGTTGTTCCCATGTATGAGTATGTTATGTCCATATTCCATTTTCTGCTTAAGAATACAGCGAGACTAGCATCAAACCCCCAAACATCTACATCACCATAGTTTAAGTATCCAATGACAACAGGTGTCGGGACACCAGGCAATGTATCTCCTATAGATGCAACACCCTCAAGGCCCTGTCTCCAGGTCTCAAGTGCTTGATCATAATCTTCTTGGTCATTGATAGTAATTGTACCATCAGCACCATCAATATTTGTTATGCCGTTTTGATTATAGTCATCTGTCAATATTGATTTCTTAATTACCAGAGGAGTTATAAATGTCGCACCACTTACAAAGCTATTATAGTGGCTCGTGTATACATCCAAAGTGCCAAAAATATTACTGGCTAGGCGTCCTTTATATCCTAGCTCCCATGTACTAACTTTTTCAGATTCTAGCTCAGGCTGATCAGTCAGTTTTCCTTGAAAATAACCTTTGATTTTTGGATCAACAGATGGGAAGAAATATATCAAATCAGGGTTCATTGGTCTATAAAAACCCTCAAACGGATCATACCAAACATTCTGGCCAGAGCTATTTTGAGTATAATTATATCCTCCATTAGATCCTCTTGCAAATACTTTAAAAATACTAAACCTTGTAACAAAAATATCTAGAAAAAGAGCCTGGTTGGATGGCGTATTAAAAGCTTTAGCCCAAGTTAGGCGCCAGTTTTGATTTTCTTTAGGCTTATAGGATAAACCGACTTTCGGCGAAACTTGTAATCCATCGGTTTTGTTAAAATTAAAATTCCAATTTAATGGACTATAAGAGTCGTTATATCCATCATTGTTGAATTCAATAAATTTAGTTAGACGATCATGAACATCAAGCCTGGTCGCCTGAATAAATTCTAATTTTTCATTTATTTTCCAGTTCAATTGGTAGTAAGCACCAAACTCATTAACCTTGTAACGATTATCTTCTGCTGCTTCATCAATCCCTTCATCGATATTTTCATCGATTTTTCCATCTCCATCATTATCAATTCCATCAGCAAATACAAAAATATGAGTACCATTGACCAATCGTGCACCTTCTTCAATAGCATCAATCCCAGCATCAAAAAGGCCGTTTCCATTATTATCAGTCCATGGAAATCCATTTCCATCTATATCATTAAAATCATCACTATCATGATCATTATCTATTTTGTCCTTTATCGCTCCTGATACGTTATCTGAGCCAAATATTGCGGCATCGTAAGGGTTAGATCCCCATGCTGCCACCGGGCTATAGTTTGAGATTTGGTTTAGCGAATCTATATTGCGGTACGATTCTCCTGTTTCATAGAAAAAACTATCATTTTCATCGTAAAAATGATTTGGTGAACCAGCCTCACCATTACCATTATTATCTCGATAGTCACTCATCTTTCTATCTGATAGTATAGTGCCTCTTGTGTCGGGCAGTGTAAGAAAATAATCAACACCCCATACAAATCTAAGATCTCCATTAAACCGCTCAATATAGTGCTGTAACTGAAGACTAAATTTTTGAGATCTATCATAGATCAAGCTTCCGGTTGCGAGATTTCTTGTTGGGTGATCAGATGATCCAGAATAACTTGTATTTAAGTAAGTCTGCAAGAACAAGTTTTTATAACGTAGTTTAGATTGATAGTAACGATAGACCCATCCATCAGCCAAATATCTTGCTATTCCAGTTATATTAATATTTTTTGCCCAGGCATATCCATGCGAAAAACTAGCAGTGATATCAGAGTTTGGTTCCCAATCCATACGAAAATCATATCTTACGTTTTTTACGTTAAAATCAGGAAAATCTTTGATACCATCATCATTCGCATCTTCCATTAATTTAGGCAGACCACCATAGTTTATCACAAAATCTGATTCATCATTCTCATCAATCATTCCATCATCATCATTATCGATTTCATCCGAGCCCCAGTTATCATTATAGATTCCGTTTGAATTGGTATCAAATATTATATTACCATCATCATCAAATTTATATTCACCAAACCCACCTTTATTTGTATCCCAATGTCCATAGTAGTTTCCGAATCGGTCAAGCCATTCCGATCCTATTTCATCATACTCATCAATTTCACCATCATTATCATTGTCCACTCCATCGAACCAAATCTCTCCAGGTTCATCAATGCCTTTGTCAATTCCTTCATCGATAGCACCGTCACCATCATTATCAATCCCATCAATATATCCACGTCCGACATCATCATAGCCAAGTGCATAAAGAATTATTCCATTTTCTAAAAAATATCTTCCATAAGGGTCATCCAATGCTTCAGCAACCATCAAGGAGTCAATTATTGGAGAACCCGCCTCAGCATCAGGAAAGGGTCGATTATCAATACCATCACCAATTTTAGGTCCAGTCCAATCGGTAAAATCTCCTGATCCCCAGTCTAAATTTTCATCTACAAATCCATTTCCATTATCATCTATTCCATTATCATCTATTTCACCTTCTAGCCACTCAACTGGCATTCTTGGGCTACCAGACTCACCGCCAATTGCGCCATCTTCAATCCTGTTGTGAACGAAGTTAGCTCTACCGATAAATGATGGAGAGTGTCCCTCATACTCATCCTCATTATAATGGTTCCAATCTTCACCTTTCAGTGAAACAGCAGAAAATTTAACGCCGATGTTGTTGAACTTATGTGCTATCCTGAAAGTATTTTTCTCGATAGGTTTCGTGCTTGCCTGGTTTAGGTATCCTCTTTGAATATTAAACTTAGTCCCCTGCGATCTTAGTGGAGAACTTGTAACGATGTTTAAAACACCACTGTGTGCATTCGGGCCATAAAGGGCGGAGGATGGTCCTAGCACAACTTCGATCTGTTCAACATCATCGAAAGACACAGGTATCACATTATAAGCAGTAAGTCTTAGAGAAGGAACATTTGCCATTCTCCCATCTGTTAGAGTTAATAATCTTGAACTAAAAGAGGAATTAAAGCCTCTAGCTGTCATGTTGTAGCTGTCAATGCCAGACTGCGTAAAATCAATCCCCTTAGTCCCTTTTAAATAGTCACCAAGGTTAGTGTTGCTCTCTCTTCTAATCTCTTTTTTTGAGATTACAGATATAGCTGCTGGCGCATCTTCAATTCGTTCTCTTCGCCTTGATGCAGTAACCACATATTCATCAAGCTGAATCGCCTCAGGCTCTAAAAGAATCGTAATTCTTTTTTGTTCTGTATCAGGGATTATTATTTGTTGCTTGTATGTAGAATAACCGATGTATGAGCCAATGATTGTGTACGTCCCAGCTTCAATATTTTCAATACTAAACCTGCCCTCGTTATCAGAGGCAGCGCCCAAGCTTGTGCCTTGAAGTGTAATATTGGCAAAAGAAAGGGGTGACTGGTTTGACTTGTCTAGGATTTCTCCTTCAAGTTTATATGATTGCCCAAAAACCATATGGTTAGTGAGCACGAAAAAAGTAATTAGTGTTTTGTAATTCATTTTGATATTAAAATAAAAAAAACAGCCTCTTGAAAAAATCAAAAGGCTGTTTTTTTAGTTAAATCAATTTTGAGATTACTTCAGGAATAACATTTTACCTTGTAATCTTCTACCATCTGACTCAACATCATATAGATACATTCCACTTGGAACGACCTTGCCATTTGTACTTTTACCATTCCAGCTAACATCATACGTACCAGCATTAACTTGCTTATTCATAATGGTAGCTACTTTTTCACCCTTGAGTGAGTAAACAGTAACCTTTACATTGCTACTACGATCATTGCTAAACCTGATTTTTGTAGTAGGGTTAAATGGGTTAGGGTAGTTTCCTTTTAATTCAAAATTTTCAGCTGTGATATTATCATCATCTACAGTGCTGAGTGCGCCCATATATGTCCAATGTGAGTTAATATATTGTGACCACTTTGCGGGGAAGCAGTTTGCATAACTCTGAACAAAAAGTCTTCCGCCAGCACGATTCCACAGTCCTCCATAGTAATAATAATCATCCCAGTCAAAACCATCTATTGAAAGGTCATGGTCAGAATCATCAACCACTACAGGTGTTCCATCAGAATATACTAGTGCTCCTCCAGCTCCTGCTTGAGCCTGCGTCACTGCTCCCAGGATGTATGGTAGTAATGCGCTTCCTACCTGCTCAAGTGTTAAACCAGCGGCAAGCCATTGGGTGACTTGTGTTGTAGCTGCAGTAGGTATGCCTGCGGCTATAATTGCGTCTACGGTAGCTTCATGCATATCCCAATAGTAAAGGGTATAGCTAAGTACAGAGTCAACGATCATACCAACATTCGGAATTCCGGTAGTTGGATCAATTGCGCCACCCATTACTGCAGCTGTGACACCGTCACTGATACCATTTAATGTAATCAGTACGTTCCAGGTAGCATAATATCCGGTAAACTGCAGGGCCTCGTCACCACTGAATGCCACACCATCTCCACCGCCTAAAAGATTACCAATAGGATCAAAAACATAAAACCAGTCACTACTAGTAGCACCATCTAATGTGCCATCGCCATCTAGATCGATACCAGTTCCACCTGCCATATATGGAGGATTCTCTGTTGGAACATTTATTGTAATTCCAGCCGCCTGAGCCTGTTGAGCTACTGCTAGTATAGTGACAGAGTCAACCGGTAATGAGCTTCTTCCAAGCATCCCATTCATTAGTCCTAGGTCGTTATCCGTTTGATTCCAGTAAGGATCACTAATCTCGCTGTCTACAATACCTATACCAGCATCAGTGCCATCATGTGCTTCCCAACCAATGTTCAAACCATCGATTGTAGCAAAACTAGCATCTGTGTAATTAGCCTGAAAATAGCCCCAGTTTTCCATAGGTGTTCCGACTCCATAGTTAGTACCATATACATCGTTAACCATGTCTGGCGCATTAAATGATGCAAATACATTTGATGTAATTATTCCCCAGCCCCATCGTGCACTGTTTCCAGTTATGAGAGGGTCATAGCCGCCATCGGTCCATGTGCCAATATCTTGAATCGGCAGAAATACTTGGTCTGTTACACAGTCAGTAGTATTCGTAGTCGGATAAACACTGCCTGCGTTGATTGTATATCCACCGGTTGTGAAATCAGTATTAAGACCTAGACCAAAAGCTGCCAGCGCGGCTGAAGATCCAAGTGGAACACTTACTACTGCCATAGTGTCTCCCACAGACCAGTACGGCAATGAGAAATCAAACAAAGACGTATCTGCATCTGGCCAGCCTATTACAACCTCATAGGTTGCGGCAGAATCATCATACGTAGTTGTGTGAGTGTTTCCATCATTTCCGGTTTGATTAATATCTCTAGATACGATTACATATTTTACATCTAGACTATCTAATTCATAATTACCATCAACATTTTGAGCGGGTAAATTATTTAGACATAATGTAGTGAAAAGAAAAGTGAATATCAGTTTTCTCATTTATACCTCCTTGGTTCAAGCTATTATATACTAACAATTAATGAAGCATTTAAATGCCAATTGCATCTAAAACTAATTAATTATCTGCTAAGTATCAAAGCGCTTTATTTTTTTTGATTAGACCTGGCCCACAGTATCCATAGGCTGTATAAAAATAAAATACTACCAAAAATAAATACCGCATTTAGGATAATATCATCTAGCATAATCAGCTATATCTTTCTATTAAGTTTTTCATGATTGGGTAATCGTTGGCTAAATTACTACTCTGTTTATCATAAAATTATAACCAAAACTAAATGAAAATCGCAGTATTAGTAAAGCAAGTTATTGGCTCGGAGTCCGCGTTGGAAATCTCTGATGATAATACTTGGGTCAAAGAAGAAAACGCTTCGTTTGTTATGAACCCTCCTGATAATTATGCCCTAGAAGAGGCATTAATTATAAAAGAGAAGATTGGTGAGGGTGAGGTAGTTATTGTTAGTCAGGGCCCAGACAGAGTTCAAAAAGTAATCAGAGAGGCTTTGGCAAAAGGTGCAGACCGAGGTATTCATATTGAAGAAAATGGACATGTTGAGACAGACCCATTATCTATAGCAAAGAGCCTAGTTGCTGCAATAAAAGATGAAAATTTTGATCTAATTCTTTCAGGCCTACAGTCCGATGACACCGGTATGGGACAGACAGGTGTTTTGATTGGAGAGTTTCTTGGTATGTCAACAGCGACACTTGCTATCGAAACAGATATAGATAAAGAAAAAATCAGGGTGAAGAGGGAGCTTGAATCAGGATGGTTTCAGTGGGTTACGCTTGGAGCACCTTCTTCCATAAGCATACAATCTGGAATAAACCAGCCAAGATATCCCTCATTGAAAGGTATTATGGGTGCAAAGAAAAAAGAGATAAAAGTTGTTCAATCTCACAAGGCAGAAAAAAAGCAGTCTATGGAAAAAGTTTTTGTGCCGCAAACTTCTAAGGAAACAGAGATCATTGACACCGATCTTAATTCTACTGTAGATAGGATAGTTGAAATATTAAAATTGGAAGTAAAAGTATTTTAATGATTAATATTCTAGTTGTTGTTGAAGATAATCGAGGTTCCATGCACCGCATGAGCAAAGAGGCAATCGCCGGAGCCCAAAAAATTGGTGGAAGCATTACAGCGCTGGTCATAGGTGATAATGCGGATACTATTTCAAATGAGCTTTCATCTATTGCTATAGAAAAGACTTTAGTCGTAAAGCATGAGCTTGTTTCATCCTATAATCCAGATGGTTATACAGAAATAGTGACACAAGTAATTGAGTCAACTAGTCCCGATATGTTGGTTATTGGTCACACGTACCAAACTCGTGATTTTATGCCGCGTGTTAGTGCCAGGATCGATATTCCATTCATCCCTGATATCATAGAAGTTGAACAAGATATTTATACCAAGCAGGTGCTTAATTCAAAGCTGAACTCCTCAGTATCATCATTATCTGATATGAAAATATTGAGCTTTCAGTCCGCTTGCTTTAGCGCGGAGGATATTCTTACAGGCAGAAGCAGTTCACAAAATTTTGACGTTGACCTTGATCCATCAATCGTCAGGTCAATCTCAGAAGAACCTTTTCAAGAGTCAGCAGCAGAGGTAGACCTTGAAAGCGCGGAGCTTATAGTTTCTGTTGGCAGAGGTATTGAGAAAGAAGATAATATCCCTATCGCGTTTACCCTGGCCGAGGTTTTGGGTGCAGAGGTTTCTGCAAGCCGTCCGGTAATTGATTCTGGCTGGTTGCCAAGTTTTAGACAGATTGGAAGTTCTGGAAGTGCGGTCTCACCAAAGCTATATTTTTCGTTAGGGATTTCTGGAGCAATCCAGCATGTGGTAGGGATGAAAGGATCAAAGAATATTATCGCAGTCAACAAGGATCCCGATGCTCCAATTTTTGAGATAGCTGATTATGCAGTTGTCGGGGATCTTCTAGAGATTGTCCCTAAACTGATAGAAGCATTAAAGACTGAAAAAGATTTATGATCGAAAGAGAAATCCTGGAGCTTGATGTCCTGTTTGTAGGTGCTGGCCCGGCCAGCCTTGCTGGTGCGATTCATCTTCAGAGACTTTTGCGAAAATCAGGTCAGGATGCCAGTGTGGGTGTTTTAGAAAAAGCAGGTGAGGTAGGTGCCCATTCTCTATCCGGAGCCATTGTTGACCCCCGTGCGCTGAAAGAACTTTTTCCAGATAAGAGTGTCCAAGATTTTCCTTTTGAGGCTGAAGTTTCGGAAGAACATCTTTATTATTTAACAGAGTCCAGGAAAATCCCATTTCCCTTTGTTCCTCCGTCCATGAGCCACCATGGATGTTATGTAGCATCCTTGGGAAAGCTCACACGCTGGTTAGGTGAGGCCTGCGAAAAGGATGGCGTGGACATTTTTTGCGGTTTTGCGGGAACTGAACTGATTTATGATGGAGATCAGATAATTGGTGTTCGCACAGGAGACCGAGGTATAGATAAAAAAGGAACAAAAAAACAACATTTTGAACCAGGTGCGGATATCCATGCCAAGGTTGTTGTGCTTGGTGAAGGAACAAGGGGCAGCCTGACCAAAAACTTTTTACACAAACACAGTCTTATGAAAGAGCGTAATCCACAGGTTTGGGCTGTTGGTGTGAAAGAACTATGGCAGATGCCAGCTGGTACAGTTCAGCCTGGCTTTGTGGCCCATACCATGGGCTTCCCCTTGGGCCATGATGTTTTTGGTGGTGCGTTCCTTTATGGGATGAAAAATGATATATGGGATCTGGGTCTCGTGGTGGGTCTGGACTACAAGAATCCAGGTGTGGATTCCCACCATGAACTTCAGAGATTAAAAACCCATCCCTGGATTCGTTCATTATTAGAAGGTGGTAAAATGGTTGCCTATGGAGCTAAATCGTTGCCTGAGGGTGGCTGGTATTCTATTCCAAAACTGTCAGTAAGTGGTGCCATGCTTATTGGTGATTCCGCTGGATTTATGAACGGACAAAGGTTGAAAGGGATTCACCTAGCGATGAAATCCGGGATGCTTGCGGCTGAAACGATTACTGAAGCAATAACCGAGAATAATTTTATTGAGACAAAACTGAGAGATTATGAAGATAGGGTAAAGTCGAGTTGGATCAGGGATGAACTGTGGAAAGTAAGAAATTTTCATCAAGGATTTGATCATGGCCTCATAGGAGGCTTAACGAATGCAGGTATAGGCCTTCTGACTGGTGGGCTTGGATGGGGGTTTAAAGAGCGTCTTACCAGTATAGCTGGCCATATACGGATGGAAAAAGGGATGAAAAAAGATCGTTACAAAGATTTGCAGTTTGACGGGAAATACTTGTTCGATAAAGTGACAGATGTTTATCACTCTGCTACCGCTCACGAAGAAGACCAGGTGCCACACCTGCATGTAAATGAGCCGGATATATGTATTACAAAGTGTGTTGAGGAGTATGGTAATCCATGTAAAAATTTCTGCCCGGCAGACGTGTATGAAATGGTTCCGGATGGTGACAACCAAAGGCTCCAGATTAATTTTTCAAACTGTGTACATTGTAAAACCTGTGACATAATGGATCCGTATCAGATCATTGACTGGGTTCCGCCTGAGGGCGGAGATGGCCCTGTTTGGATTAATTTATAGGTAGACCAATGGCTTTCGCTTTGATGGAAGATAAAATGTTGCCTGTGGGAAAAAATTCAAAAAATGAGATTTAGATTTTGGATAAGACTTTCTTTTTATATTTCCGCAGACTGAAAACTATTTTCTATTAACCACTTTTCTGCACTAACTCTTTTTTGTTCGTTAATAAGAAAAGTTAGGAGGTCCCCATTTTTTATTTTCATGGTACTATCCACAGGTTCAAGGGACTCATTCTGCATTATCACAAGGGGCAGTACGACTCCTTTTATAGACTCATCAGATAGATCAAACTTGCCACCACCTTTGTATGTGTACGATGAGTATGTTGTTTTTTTCTGCCTGATAAGGGAAGACCAAAAATCCATATCAGCTGAACGCCCAAATGGTATTTTCCCACCTGTTTCATTTATCATTTCAGGTGTTATACCTTCGAAAGAATCTTTGATGCCAATCAGAACATCCATTTCTTTGCTTAAATGTTTCGCACGCTGAGAAAATATATAGTTCACCTCTTCATTCCCACTTAGTGCGATGATACCTTTCCGAGTGTCTGGCTCCGCCCTTTGAAGTGTCCGTTCTTCAAGCGCATTTCCGAAGAATACTTTTATACCCTCATTTTCTGCGATTAAACAAGAATGGGGATCCTCATCAATACAAATAATTTCATTTCCAGCTTGTTTTAATAGTCTTGATAATATCCTTGCTACTTCGTGAGCGCCCAAGATGATCCATCCAGACTGACTCTTCCTTTTTAAGTTTAATTTTGTTGCTACCAGACCACCAGTCAGTCCAGCAGAGAGGACAGTTATAATAATTAGTAAAAAAACAAGGGCCCTGAGTTGAGTACCATCATATCCATGTTGATCAAGCTCATATACAAATAAAGATGCAACTGCTGCAGCTACAATCCCTCGTGGTGCAATCCATGATAATAAGAGTTTTTGATCAAAATTCAATGCTGAATTGTGGGTTCCAATAAAAACGGACACAGGTCTGATAACAAAAATCAATATGATCACAGTTAATAAACCAGAAAACCCAAGCCCATATATTTGTTCAATTCTTACGTCTGCTGAAAGAAGAATAAATAACATCCCGATCATAAGCACTGTAAGCTGTTCTTTGAACTCAAGAAGATCCTGCTGAATATATGTTTTGGAGTTTCCGATTGTCATCCCTGCAATAGTGACTGCGGCTATACCACTTTCGGGACTAATAGTGTTTGAGAGTTGAAATAGAGCAATGACCCAGCTTAGGATAAACACATTCTCTAGTCCATCAGGAATAAGGTTTCTGAACCTAAATAATAGGGTTAATAAATAGCCACCAGTGACTCCAAAAATAGCACCGATTGCTAATCGTGAAATGATATGATAAAGCCCTGTTATAAATGATAAGCCTGATGGGCTTATTGCAATTTCCAATGCTACAACAGCAACGATAGCACCGATTGCATCTAATAGGATTCCCTCAGCCTCAAGTATAGTGCTTACACCATGATGAACTCTGATTCTTTTTAATAGAGGTGTTATGACTGTAGGGCCTGTAACAATGATCAATGTTCCAAACAATATTGATGTTCTAAAATCCCAACCAAGAAATATAATCGTGACTAGAGTTCCGCCAATTAAAGTACATAATGCTCCAACTGTGATTAAACCACGAATGGCCTTTCTTTCACGCATGATGCGACTAATACGTAGATTCATTCCTCCTTCAAAAAGAATGATTGCAACAGCAAAACCAACTAGTATATGTAGTCCAGGCCCTAGAGAGTCAGGCATAATCCAGTTCAGTCCGTCAGGACCAAAGAGTATCCCAGACAACAATAAGAGAACGATACCAGGCAGATGCAGGTGTTTGGAACCAACCTGAGCCAGCATTCCTAAAACCATGGATAGACCTATGGTAAGTGCTGGATTATTCATAAATGAAAAAGAATGATTGAAAATGATGGGACTTAATTTTTCAGTCCAATCTCTTGAAGCCGTTCTGCTAAATATTCACCGGCTGTATATTTTTCTGAAAGGACTACTTCATTTCTTGGATGCAAAAACAAAGGAATTGAATAACGACTATTATTAGATTGTTTTTTTGGGTTAACTACTCTGTGAGTAGTAGAAGGGTAGTATCCACCAGAAGCTTCTTTTAGCATGTCACCAATGTTTACAATTATGGTGCCTGGATCCGTTGTTATTTTATGCCATTTACCGTCTTTGTCTCTTGCTTCAAGGCCAGGCCTTGTACCAGCAACTAGTAGAGTAATAAGGTTTATATCTTCATGCGCTGCTGCTCGAAGAGATCTATCATCTTCATTTCCAGTAAATGGTGGGTAATGAATGATTCTAAGAAGATTTGTTTTGCTTCCATTGATCATATTTTTTAATGGTTCACGGAACTGTGATCGAACTTTTTCCGGAGTATTTTTTTCTATCCACTCTAGAAATATCGATGTCATAGTTACTAAGTTATTATATAATTCTAGAGTAGCACCTGTTAATGTATTTGGTAAACGGCCCCATGGATAGAAATGATAAAATTCTTTATGGTCCTTTACCTGATAACCTTTAGCATTTTCCGTACCTGTAGGGAAATACCCATCTTGCTTGAGAGGATCAAATAAATAATCATGTTTTGAGTCCGAGCTAAAGAAAGTTTCCCATTCTTTATAAACACCGTCTACTAATTCAAAATGAATAGGATGATCAGATATTACTCCAAAGCCAGTTTCTTTAAGCGATTTAGTGAACTTAGCAGGAGCGTTGCTGTCATTATATTGAATTTTAGCTACCTGCATATAAAAATTTAAATAACTAATCCAATGCTTTCAATTCTATATTTGCTTCAGCCGCATATTTGATTATTCTTTCATCCCGGTAAAACTCATCATAGTAAATCGTTTTGATTCCAGAATTTGCGATAAGCTTAAAACAATTATAACAAGGCGATGCGGTAACATAAATTTCAGAATTATTAATGCTTACTCCATTTTTTGCGGCCTGTACGATTGCGTTAGCCTCAGCATGGGTTGTTCTAACGCAATGACCGTCAATCATTTCATGACCAATTTCATCACAGTGCTGTAGTCCTTTTATACTGCCGTTATATCCTGTTGATAAGATGGTTTTATCTCTTACGATAACTGCGCCTACATATTTACGATCACAGGTAGATCTTGTAGACACCTCTTTTGCAATATTCATAAAGTAAGTGGACCAATTAACGCGTTTGTTAATAATTATTTACTCCTATTATATATTTTAACAGCATAACGAGGTTCACCAAAATAGATTTTATCCGCTACTTGTGCAAGCTCTGCGACAAGAATAAGATAGGCCCAGGTTGGAACAGTAACGCCTGCACAACCTTTAATGATAACTTTTTGATCTGCAAACTTATTAAAGTTCATAGTATCAATTTTTTTTCTAAATGATTTTTCTCTGATTATTCCTTCATCAATGAAATCATCGAGTAGTATTGTTTTCATATCTAAAAGTAATTTATTGTTGATTGTATTGACTCTACTAATCTATCAACATCATAAGAATCATTATAAACATAAAAACTAATCCTTGCGGTAGAGGTTTCGCCCAGTGTTTTTAGCAATGGTTGTGCGCAGTGGTGCCCCACTCTGATACATATATTATCTTCATTTAAAAACTGAGCAAGGTCTTGAGGATGTATTTTATTCAGGTTAAAACTAATTACGCCTCCGCGATTTGAAGGGCTACCGTGAATGTATAACCCAGAAATTATTTCTAGTTTTTCTATAGCATAATCAGTTAGTTTTTTTTCATGTTCTTGAATTCTTTTCATACCAATATTATTTAAATATTCAACCGCAATTCCCAAGCCTATAGCTTGAACATAATTAGGTGTTCCTGCCTCAAACTTATAGGGAACTTTATTCCAGGTAGATTTTTCTAGAGTTACTGTTTCAATCATTTCTCCTCCGGCCATAAATGGAGGCAAAGATTCTAACATATCAAGCGTGCCCCATAATACCCCAATTCCTGTTGGTCCTAACATTTTATGGCCTGAAAAAGCCAGAAAATCACAACCTAGACTCTGAACATCTACAGGCATATGAGATACACTTTGTGCTCCATCGACAACAAATACTGCGCCAATACTTTTTGCTATACTTGATATTTTTTTAATTGGGTTAACAGTCCCTAGTACATTGGACATGTGAGTTATAGATATGATTTTTGTTTTTTTG
>Ga0209019_1000343_pt1 | contig 23955 bp, 36 predicted proteins | sample METZYME_3_300m_FD_187549 | JGI IMG/M metagenome (GOLD analysis project Ga0209019, IMG submission 187549) | Marine microbial communities from oxygen minimum zone in mesopelagic equatorial Pacific - METZYME_3_300m (SPAdes) (version 2) | ecosystem: Environmental > Aquatic > Marine > Oceanic... | reverse complement strand
CATCCTGGTCAAAAGAAGCAATATCATATTTAAAATCTCTGTCAAAGATTAGATCTTGATCTAAAAAGGAAAACTCAGTCGTGGTTAAAATTAATTCTCCATCACGATAGAGGTGATACCCGCTTACGCCTTCAACTGATTTCCATGAAAAACTCACTGTATTTCGCATTACTTCAGCCGTAAAATTGGTTGGAGGAGCAAACTGGCCCTTTGCGCACTCAGTTGTGGACTGCTCTCCCTCAGACCCATATTGGTCCGCTGCTGAAACCGAGTAACAATATTCTTTTCCCGGTGCAACATTATCTGAGAAAGATGGTTTGTCAAAGTCCCCAAGATAATTGCCATTTCTAAATAATTTATAATAGGTTGCAACAGGCGCTAGGTCAGTCCACGTTAGGTCAATTGCATTCACATTTCCTTGTGCTACAAACTCCGGTATTAATACCTCTGGATGAGTGTTTACTACAATATCCTCTGACATTGCACCCTCATCATTGTCCGGGTCTATAGAGTTTATATTATACTTATATTCAGTACCCCACTTCAAAGAGTCTACATAGATAATTTCTGCCTGCTTTGATATCATCACGCTGTCACGGTATAAAGCATATTTTTCTACATTTGGTATTGCAACCCACTCTAGCGTAACTATTCGTCCGCTGCCCTCAGTTTTAAGTGTGCCCATTTTGACACTTGGTTTCAAGGTCGGGAACTGGTACGAAGCTTTTTGTTTTTGTTTGTTTGACTCCGGGCCTTCTAAATCATATAGATCCCATGCTCTTACATGGTATTCATAAAACTTACCCGGTGCCACATTATCAATATATTTAGTATCTTTAATTTTCTCTGCAATCGATTTATCATTTTTATATACGCTATAAGATTCTGCATGAGGCAAAGCCTTCCACTTTACAAGCACTCTCTGGACTCCTCTTTTTGCCGCCATTTTTGGCCTCAATCCATCAGTTGAAAGTTTAATCTTTACATTTTCATCTTTATTTTTAACCGTAACATTTATTCCACCGTTACCAGCATATTCTCCATTATTCCCATGACCATTACCAAAAGCTTTGATCATATATTTTCCAGCTATAATTCTATTCTCAAACGTAAACTTTCCTTTAGAACCAGCAGTATACTCCTCCCAAAGAACATTATCAGCGGTATATAAAAATATTTTAGCCTCTTCTATCTTTTGCTGACCTTTCTCGTTTATCAACTGACCATTAATCTTATAAATGCTGGGGGTTTTTTCTTTGGCAGGTTCAGATAGTGGTCCCTCAAGACCGTCGTCAGATAATGATGAAATTTCGTAAGCATACTGTGTTCCATAATCCAGGTCTTTATCAACATATGTGGTCTTTTTTGAATTAGTAAGTGTTTTTCCATCTCTGTATATATTGTATGATCCAGGTCCGTCTATCGGTTCCCAAGTTATTGTGATGGAGTTCATGTCATCGGTGTATTTCTCTCCTAGTACTAGTGTGATTTTTTCAGGTGGAGGGTACTGTGCTTTGTCACATGCGGGAACAGATTGAGGTCCTTCAGCGCCATGCTTATCAACAGCAGAAACGGTGAAACAATTTTCTGAGCCAGGATCTGTTTTGGCAGCATACGTTATGGTTTTTACTGAATCAATCAGCGTTCCATTTTGATAGATTCTATATTTAACGGCCAGTTCATGCTTAACCCACTTAAGGCCTACTACACTTTCTCCTGCTTCGGCCTTAATTTTCTTTACCTTTTTTATTTCCTGATGAGTTTTAATAGACTGTGAATTGGATTTGGGTCCTTCTTGCTGATGATGATCAGTAGAAACGACGCTATATGAGTAGTCTTCATTATACTTCAGCTTATAATCTGTATACTCTGTTTCAGTAGTGGAATTGATTAGATCATCATCCCTGTAAATATTATAGCCTGAAGCGTTTTCTATAGGATCCCATGAAATTGTAACAGTATTCTGTCTGGCTTTTGCTTTTATTTTTTTTGGAGATCCTAATAGAGCTTTGCCATACTCAGTAAGAGATCTTGCACTTTTTTCCCCATCGTTCTTGATAGCCACTACATTGTAACCATAAGATTTACCTCCAGGTACTATTTCCTCATAATTTGGCTTAGTTGTTCTTTTTATCTCTTTATTGTTTTTGTAAACAATGTATTCAGCTGCTGTATCCATTGGATCCCAAGTGATTATAATCTTATCCTGTTCAGATTTAACAGTAAGCTGTGGCGCATTTATACCTGGCAAAAAAGGAGCTAGGTTAGTTTTCGCTGAAGAACTTAAGTCAACCTCCATACTCAGCGCATAGCCACCAGGACCATACATGTTAAGTGTATATTTAGCAGGTGGAACCTTTCTAAGTTTAAATTTTCCGTTCCCCTTTGCGCGCTCTGTTCTAAGTAAGAAAAGTTTCTTGTTATAGAGAGTGATGCGAGCATTTGGAACCTTTTTACCTGCATCATCTTTTATAGTACCTGATATCTCATATGTTTGCCCTAAGATAGTGCTGGTAGCTATCAACAATATAAGTGCAATATTTATAGCAGAAAATGAGCGCATTGCGCCCTGAATACCATTAGATATTTTATTTTTTAACACTTTTTATATACTCCTATTCCAAATCGAAGCATTTACCTCGGTGTTTGGACTCCGCTTTTAACTTATTTGCATCAATTAATACGACACTTATCAAGTTAAATAACAGAATAATTAATTACAAGAATTAAGGAAAATATAAATATTATTTGTTTTTTATGTATTTGATGGTTCGATCGCTGCATACTTCTGCCAAAATCTGACTGATCTTGCCCATTCTTCAGAGGAGTAAACAGCTTCTGTTCCACCTACCAGATTTAGTTGGTTTCTCATCATAGTGACTGGTCCTATTGGCATGACCTCCTCACCCTTAGGCAGGGCATTGATACTAATTAATTCCCAATCTGAATCTGTAGTCTCCTCATTATTCTCAACCAGCACATCATGGCGATATAAGATTAGACTGACAGAGCCAGCTTCCAACGGGGTTCCGTTGAGTGCGCGTACTTGTATATATGATTCTTCTTCTGGCCTTCTTTTCACATGTTTTGCAATTAATTTGGTTTCTTCCGTTATCTTTACATATGGACAGAATACCTTCTCAACATGATCATGGTCAAGCTTTACAATCCGAACCCCATCTCTGTACCCATCTTCATACTCATTTCTATTCAATTTATCTTCAGCATGTTTCGCGAAAAACTCAAAGGATAACTCTTCAGAATAGGTTTTCCCTGATTTATTAGTTTGCCTCCTAACAAAATTATTTACTGCAACTTTCATATAATAATTTATATAATAAAAGTAATAACCTTGCAGTATGGATATAAAATCAAATAATTTGTAAATATGATGAATAATATTTTTATAGATCTGGTTACAAATGAGTGGTATCTATTTCTACTATTTCTTATCTCAATAATTATATTGATATCATTAAGCGAGCTCTCATTAAGAAAAAAAATCTGGTCGACCCATGCGAATAGGATAATAATTCATATAACTGTTGGCATAGCAGTATCGTTAACACCTCATATATTCACTACTAGCTTACAACCAGCTCTACTTGCGTTGATTTTTTTTCTCATTAATCTAATTAGTTATAAAAATAAAATGCTCAATAGTTTTCACTCTATCGGAAGGGTCTCTTATGGCACCATATTCTTTCCACTTTCATTCTTGTTGATCGCTATTCCATTTTGGGATTATCCGATTCATATTACAATATCATTAATGCTCTTGGCAATAGCTGATCCAATTGCAGCTATTGTTGGGGAAAATATAAATAGGCCTGTTTCTTATACTATATTAACTGATAAAAAAACTGTACAAGGCTCAGCAGCTATGTTTATATGCTCTATGATAATTATATTTATACTATCTAATTATTTTTTCCATGATTGGAATTTAGATTTTCAGATAGTTGCAGCAATATGTATTGGGTTAGCAGTGACAATGGCAGAAGCTATAAGCTATAAGGGATCTGATAATCTCACTATCCCCATTATAGCTTTTCTTTTCATCGAATTATTCAATCAAATAAATAAAAATGGTTTAATAATAGATTATTTTCTTTTTGTAGCATTAATTTTTCTTATCCTATTTATTTCATATAAAAGAAAGTATTTATCTATTAGTGGATTTATAGGTGCGGTGATAATGGCCATACTATTATATGGATTTGGAGGTAGTAGCTATATATACCCCTTAGTAGTTTTTTTCATTATCTCTTCTATTTTATCTCATTTCAAGAAAGATAAGTTTGAAATAAAAAAAAGTAATAGAAATATTTCTCAGGTTTATGCTAATGGTGGAGTAGCACTATTTATTTGCATAATAAATTATTTTTATTACCACGATCTAATGTATCCTTGTTTTTTAGCATCAGTTGCAGCTGCTAACTCAGATACTTGGGGAACAGAATTAGGAATAATCTCAAATAAAACTCCAATAGATATTATTTCTAGGCGCGAGATAGCACCCGGGACATCAGGCGGTATTACTCTAATTGGTACTATCGGGTCTATTTTAGGGTCGCTAGTAATTGGATTAGTAGGTCATTTTTTTTATATCAGTTTTAATCTACTATTATTAGTGATTATTTCTGGATTTTTGTCATCCATAATAGATTCAATACTTGGAAGTACAGTTCAAGCTAGGTACATATCAGCAGATGGTTTCATCATTACAGAAAAATATAAAAAATCATTTTACTTATTCACGGGCTCAAACAAAATAAATAATGATGTAGTAAATCTATACTGCACTCTATCAGGGCCATTTATTTTTTTATTATTATTTTCTATTATATAAAAAAATAGAGCCTCAAAAGAGACTCTATTTACTATGTTTAATCTGATATATCTGTATATATCAGATAACTTTATATACTAGCAAACCAACCATCACAATAAGAGAAATAAAAATTAGAGCGACACCCATGTTGCCCTTTTTTATTTCTTCCCACTCATCAATTTCAGTTGATAGCCAATCAAAAACCTTTAGCGCTATTCCTACGCCAAACGCAAATCCTACTGCGGCAGTAATAGACCATCCTACAGCTCTAAGATATTGTAATAATGTTTCTTCTAAACCAAGACCAAGCATATTTCCTCCTTATGATGTTACTAGATCAATTTTTTGCATAAACTCCGATGAATCTAAAGTACCAGCTGCAAGCTCTATCGCAATATCTGAAGAACATGTTGCTTCAAAAACCATTGTCTCTCCTTTAGAGGCTGGAACATTTACTCTTACGCTGATTTCTTTAGGCACATAAGCATTTGATAAGCCTAGGCTATTCTGATGAGATACAGCCTGGCCAGCAGATGCAAAACCAACAAGCATAACCATTTCAAAGTTATTTCTATTACTTTCGAGCGTCAGAGAAAATAGGTTATTCCCAAAATCCATAACTGAAGCATCTACAGACACTCTATAAGATGAACAGACAGTCTTTATTTTCTTTTTAAATGCATAATTCGCGAAGGTATAGTTCAATGCCAATATTGAGAGGCAACATATAAGCGCTATAGATCTTTTGTTTATCAAAATATTTTTCCTAAAACGGTATTCAATTTTAATCTTTAGATATATTTTAACAAAAGGTTAAAATATAAATTTTCCGGATTTTATTACTGATTTTATCGGATTTGTAGAAAATTTGTAAGGTATCTGAATCGGGCTGTATATATCCCAAATGACTATATCCGCGTTCTTACCATTCTCAATTGAGCCATATTTGTCACTAATGTTTAGCAATTTTGCGGGAATATAGGTACTTGAATAGATTGCATCTAATATATCCATCTTCATAAAAATTGATGAAACAGTAATAATAAATACCATAGACTGAATATTACAGCTACCTGGGTTATAATCGGTGGCAATAGCAACCTCTATACCCGCCTCTTTTATTTTATGATATGGAGCAAAATTTGAATGTCCTAAAAAAAATGTTGTGCCTGGTAACAGAACAGCTTTTGTTTTTGATTGAGCCATACTTTTTATATCGCTATCATCTATATTCATTAAGTGATCGGCAGAGACAAAGTTTAAACTACTAGCTAGTTTTGATGCTCCCAGATTATTGAATTCATCTGCGTGGATTCTGGGTAGCAAACCATACTCTAACCCTTTAATTAAGATACGCTCTGATTGATCAAGAGTAAAATATCCCTCCTCGCAAAATACATCATTAAAAACTGCAATTCCTTGGTCTGCGACTTCGGGTATTATAATATCACATAATAGATTCACATAAGACTCTGTATCATTTTTATATTCTATTGGCACTGCATGAGCCCCCATGAATGTAGGAATTATATCTATATCATGATCAATATTTACTTCATGTAATACTCTAAGTGATTTTAGCTCTGAATCTAAATCTAAGCCATATCCACTTTTTGCTTCTATTGTGGTTGTACCTAATTTTAGAAAATTATTCATCCTTGCTGTAACTCTATTAATTAGTTCGATTTCAGATGAACCACGCACCCCATCTACACTATTATTAATACCACCGCCTTTATTAGCAATTTCTTCATAGGTATATCCCTTTGTTCTCATATCAAACTCAATTTCTCTTTCATCAAGAAAAACAGGGTGCGTATGGCAGTCTACAAATCCTGGAGTGACTAATTTATTCTCGCAATCAAATTCCTCATCAGCATCACCTAGCTTTCTTCCTATGTCAACTATTTTACCATCAGAAATAACAATTTCCATTTTCTCTAAAGAAACCATAGAATTATCTCCAGAGCTATATGTAACCAGATTACCAATATTAATTAATTTTACTGCTTTCATATTTAGCGATCTTTACTCATAGGTATATCTATATCCCATCTATCAGCATTATTAATAGCATCATTATATCCCGCATCAGCATGTCTTATAACTCCTATCCCCGGATCATTAGATAATACTCGCGTTATGCGTTCCGCCATATCAGGGGTTCCATCTGCAACGATTACCTGCCCGGCATGGATAGAATAACCCATGCCAACGCCACCTCCTTGGTGTATCGAAACCCAAGATGCGCCACTGGCAGTATTAATGAGAGCATTTAACAGAGGCCAGTCAGCCACTGCATCTGAGCCATCCTTCATCGCTTCTGTCTCTCTGTTTGGAGAGGCAACAGACCCACAATCTAAGTGATCTCTTCCAATAACGATTGGTGCTGACAAGTGTCCAGAGGCGACCATATCATTTAATTCTAAACCGAATTTTACCCTATCTTTGTAGCCTAGCCAGCATATCCTTGATGGAAGCCCTTGGAACGACACTTTTTTATTGGCCATATTTATCCAATGACATAATGCTTTATCTTTTGAAAATAATTTTAATACAAGCTCATCTGTTTTATATATATCTTCCTCATCGCCAGATAATGCTACCCATCTAAAAGGTCCTTTTCCTTCGCAAAAAAGAGGTCTAATATATTCTGGAACGAAACCTGGTATGTTAAATGCATTATTTATACCTGCATTTTTAGCCTGAGCCCTTATATTATTCCCATAATCAAAAGCAATAGACCCTTTTCCTTGCAAATCCAGCATTCCCTGCACATGTTCACCCATAGATCTAACACTCTCTTTTTTATATTTAATCGGGTCATTAGTCCTTAATAATATTGCATCTTTTAAAGAAATATTATTTGGAATATAACCATCTAACTCATCGTGTGCAGATGTTTGGTCTGTAACCATATCGGGTATAATGTTATTCTCGGAAAATTCTGGTATTATATCTGCTGCATTACCCAATAAACCAATACTAAGTGGTGTTCTATCTTTTTTCGCTTTCTTAGCCCATAAAATAGCCTCGTTTATATCTTCAGTCGATCTATCTAAATAGTTAGTATCAATCCTACGTTTTATTCTATTATGATCTATTTCAACACATATTGCTACACCTCCAGCCATAGTCACTGCTAATGGTTGGGCACCACCCATACCTCCGAGACCCGCCGTTAGTATCAGTTTGCCATTAAGATTATCCATACCCCAATGTATCTTAGCTGCTGAAATAAAAGTTTCATACGTACCTTGGAGAATGCCTTGGGTACCAATATAGATCCAACTTCCAGCTGTCATTTGGCCATACATCATCAATCCTTTTGCATCAAGATCATTAAAGTGCTCCCAATTTGCCCATTTAGGAACAAGATTAGAGTTTGCTATTAACACTCTAGGAGAGTAGGTATGCGTTTTTAAAACACCAACAGGTTTTCCAGATTGAATTATTAATGTTTCATCAGGCTTTAATCTTTGCAGTGTATTCAATATTGATTCAAAACACTCCCAATTTCTCGCAGCCTTACCTTTTCCACCGTATACAATTAGCTCATCAGGGTTCTCAGCTACATTTTGATCTAGGTTATGCTGTATCATACGATATGCAGCTTCAATCTGCCAATTATTGCAGTTTAAGTGGTTGCCAGTCGGAGGTGTTACTTTTCTATGCATTTACAAAAATAGAATTTAATAAAAATATTTTCTTAATCTTCTCCAGTAATTAGGTTTTTCAACCATCGTATTATATGAAAAAATAGAAATATTATTAAATCTCATTCTTTTTAATTTATTAATTTTTTTACCTACAGATCTCGGAGACTGATTATATGTAGAAATTCCAACAATAATTTTATCATGATATTTTTTTGGAAGATTGTCTTTAATCATATACATATTCTGAACGAAATCATTGTTGTCTGTAACATAATTCATCGGCACTGCCCAATCAACATACCCTGCAGAAAGCCATAAATCCCATTCTTGGAAATAATTTAATTTTGCATTATAAATATTTGGCTTTACGGCTGCAGAAATAATACAATTAGGTAAGTTAATTTTTATCTGAGTATTTGCAATTTTTACAAACTCTGTTATTGCATTCCTTTTAAAATCAGAAAATATTCTATTAAAATTATCTTTTAAATAATTATCGTCATAATCATTCATTTCCGAAAAAAAAGAAAAGCCGGCCTCATTATATCCATAATCTAAACTATGATACCTTATATAATCATAATGAATACCATCAATATGATAATTCCTAGATAATTCAGATATAACATTGATCAGATAATCATTTACATCAGGATTTGTAGGGGCTAAAAAGAACCCCTCTCCATCGATAAGTATATCTTTATTCTTATTTAAATATGATCTATTCAATATATATTTATCACCTTTTTCCTGATCTAACCACTCTGGTCTTTGAAAAAATAAATGATCATTTTGAGGCGGGTGTTTCTTTGAGGACCACAAATAATATACATTAATCCATGCATGAACTTTTATCTTTTTACTTTTGCATTTATTAATTAAATAATTGAGAGGATCAAAATTAGGATCAACTAAAATAGATTTAGGAACAAATTCAGAATTATAAAAGGAATCGCCTCGTCCTCTAACCTGAGCAAATATATGATTAAAACCATTATTTTCAGCAAAACTCAGAGCCTCATCTATCAAATAAGGATTAGTCATATGATCTCTGACTATCCACAAGGCTTTTACATTAGCATCAGGGTTAGAGTATATAATACTGGTTAAGAAAAATATAGATATAAACTTTAAGATCACCATAATAGTTATTATTAGGCTGGGCTTAAAATTTATTTTTTAGGAAGCATCAGTCTCTTTTTCTTCAGAAGTAGAAACATCAACCATATCTACAAATTCGATAATGGATACGGGAGCCCTATCATTATCTCGATAACCTAATTTAACTATTCTTGTATAACCGCCTGGTCTATCAACATATAATGGAGCAATTTCATCATATAAAGTTTTAACAATATCTTTTTTTGGTAATTTTCTAATGATCATTCTTCTAGAATGCAGGTCATCTTTTTTTGCCAATGTAATTAAGGGTTCTATATATGTTCTGAGCTCTTTAGCTTTTGAATCAGTAGTTTTTATCCTCTTATGAGTAATCATTTGAGATGCTAAGTTCATGAGCAGTGCTCTACGATTACCAACCTTTCTGCCTAACTTACGACCTTTTTTCTTGTGTCGCATTTATCTACCCCTCTTCAGCCATAATTTTCCGTGTATCCATACCAAAATGGAGCCCCATTGAATTTAATTTATCAACCAGTTCTGTTAAAGATTTTCTACCAAAATTTTTATACTTTAGCATCTGATTTTCTTCTTTACTAACTAACTCATGGATATATTTAATCCCAGCCGCTTGTAAGCAATTAAAACTTCTAACAGATAGTTCCATCTCATCTATTGCTTGATTCAATAAATTTCTGAGCGCGAGTGTTTCATCAGATACACCTTTAGAAATCTCAAGAATTTCAGGATTAGCAATAGCCTCTACAAACTTTAAATGCTCTCTAATATATGTTGCAGAATAGCTAATTGCATCTTCAGGATTAATCGAACCATCAGTTTGAACTTCCATAGTTAATATTTCAATAGGCTCTTTTGCACCAGGGACAGGCTTAACACTATAACTAACTTTAGTAACTGGATTAAAAATACTATCTATAGAAAGAGTGCCAAGTGTTAGATTAGGTAATTCATTTTCCTCAGATGGGACATACCCCTTACCAATGCCTATTCTAAGCTCCATCACTAATTTACCGCTTGAATTAACCTCAGTTATGTATTGCTCAGGATTTAATATCTCAAACTGGTCACTAGCATTCTGAATATCTTGAGCAGTAACAACAGACTTGCCTTTAAATGAAAGATTTATTTTATCTGGATTGTTATCCATTAAATGAAATCTTATTTTTTTTAGATTCATTAAAATATCAGCGACATCATTTTTCACTCCTTTCACAGAGGAAAATTCATGCTCTACACCTTCGATCTTAACATGGGTAACCGCTGCTCCCGGAATACTAGTCAATAATACCCGCCGCATTGCGTTACCCAATGTTATCCCATAGCCTCTATCTAAAGGCTGGATTATAAATTTACCATCAGTTTTTGTTAATGATTTTTTATCAGTTCTAACTTTTAGTTTAAATGACTTATCCATTAATAATTTATCCTTTTTTATTGTAAAATTATTTAGAGTACAGTTCTACAACTAACTGCTCGTTAATTGTTAGATTCATTTGATCTCTTTCAGGAATGCTATTAAAGACACCTAGCATTTTTCCTTTATCAAGATCAAGCCAAGGTAAATCAATATCACCTTTAATCGTTCGTATAGAATTTAGAATAATATCCATCTTCTTACTTTTATCACGTACAGAGATTTCATCTCCAGGTTTAACTATAAATGATGGAATATTTACTAATCTACCATTTACCAAAAAATGTTTATGGTTTACCAATTGCCTCGCTGCTGGCCTAGACGGAGCGAAACCTAATCTATAAACAATATTATCTAATCTACTTTCTAGTAATTGTAACATATTTGTTCCGGTTTCACCCTTAAGTTTTTCCGCTTTTTTAAATGTGATTCTAAATTGCTTTTCTAAAAGCCCATACATGAATTTAATTTTTTGTTTTTCTTTTAATTGAGTCCCATAATTAGAAACCTTCGGCCTACGAGACTGGGCATGCTGACCAGGGCCATATGGTTTCCGATTTAACAATCTATCATATTTAGGGTTACCAAATATATTTTCACCGAATTTTCTTACTAATTTACCTCTTGATTGTCTTGCTTTTGCCATATTAGATATCCGCCTGTTTTTTTAGACGCGCCTTCTTTTTGGTGGACGGCATCCATTATGTGGCAATGGCGTAACGTCCTTTATTGATGTTATTTGTAATCCTGAGACCGCTAAAGCTCTAATCGCAGATTCTCTTCCTGCTCCTGGACCTTTCACCTCGACTGCAATACTAACTATACCCATTGCAAGGGCAGACTCAGCAACCTTTTGAGCAGTCAATGTTGCCGCATAAGCAGTACTCTTTCGAGACCCTTTAAAACCTGAAGACCCAGCTTTTTGCCAAACTAAAACATTGCCAAGCTTATCCGAGATTGTGACATGAGTATTATTGAATGTGGATTTAATATGAGCGACCGCATTAGCGTCGACCACTTTCTTCTTTTTTTTCTGTTTCTTTTCAGCCAAAATTTTTCCTCACTTATTATTTTTATATAGCAGCTTTCTTACCAAGACCAATGGTACGCTTTTTCCCTTTGCGCGTACGTGCATTTGTTTTTGTACGTTGTCCATTAGCGGGCAATCCCCTTCTATGTCTTAAACCTCTATATGTTCCAACATCTTTTAATCTTTTAATATTCATAGCATTAAAAGAACGTAATTCACCTTCTACATTAATACCTAAAGCACTGATAGTTTCTCTAATGGAGACAACTTGTTTTTCTGTAAGGTCTTGTACTCTTTTTTCAATATCTATTTTTGCTTTATTGCAGATCATAACTGCTGTAGATAAACCAATACCATGTATATAGCAAAGAGAATATGCAATTTTTTTATTTCTTGGAATGTCTACACCTACAATTCGTGCCATTATTTCTTACCCTTGCCTTTGTTTATGTTTCGGAGTCTCACATATAACCATTACTTTTCCTTTACGCCTAATGATTTTACATTTCGCACACATTTTTTTTACTGATGCTCTTACTTTCATATCTACTTCTTTCTGTACACAATCCTCGCTCTAGATAAATCATAAGGACTCATCTCAAGAGTTACAACATCACCAGGAAGAATTTTTATAAAATGCATCCTCATTTTACCACTCACATGAGCTAAAACTGTATGATTATCACCACCTATTTCAACATTTACCCGAAACATAGCATTTGGTAAAGTTTCTTTTATAACGCCATCAATAGTAATTGCTTTTTCTTTAGCCATTTCCGCGAACCTCACTTAATATATGTGGACCATCTTCTTTTATTGCTATGGTATGCTCAAAATGTGCTGATACTTGCCCATCCATTGTAAAAATCGTCCAGCCGTCTTTTGCAGTATATACTTCTTTTGAACCAAGATTAATCATTGGCTCAATTGCAATACACATCCCAGCATGAAGCTTGTAACCCTGATTAGGATTTCCATAATTAGGTACCTGTGGTTCTTCATGCAATTTTTCACCTATACCATGACCAACTAATTCTCTAACAACAGAGTACCCATAAGATTCCGCATGAGATTGAACAGCATGGCCTATATCACCTACAAAATTTCCCGGCTTGGCTTGCTCGATACCTTTATACAATGATTCTTTAGTAATCTGCATAAGCTTATTTTTTTCATCAGTGATATCACCAACTGCAAATGTCCTAGCATGATCACCATAATATCCATTTAACTCAGCACCGCAGTCTATACCTACAATTTGCCCTTCTCTCAAATATCCATCATGAGGAATGCCATGAACAACAGCATCATCAATAGATACACATAAAGTAGAGGGGAATCCCATATATCCTTTAAATGCTGGCCTAGCCCCACAAGAGACAATGTATTCTTCTGCTTTATTATCCAAATCAATTAATGATACCCCAGCAATAACGTATTCTGATAACATTTCAATAGTATCTGCTACAATTTGGCAACTTTTACTTATCATATTAATCTCACGCTCTGACCTAGTATATACCATTACATTCTTCTCCTACCACGAATTTTTCCTTTTGTTAAAAATCCATCATAGTGTCTCATCATTAAGTGTGATTCCAGTTGCTGTAGTGTATCTAATGCTACCCCGACTATGATCAGAAGACTAGTTCCACCAAAAAATGAAGCTAGATCATATTCAACATCCATTGTCTGCATTAGTATATAGGGGAATATCGCAACCATAGCCAAAGCCACAGAGCCAGGAAGTGTAACCTTAGATAATATGTTATCTATAAATTCTGAGGTTTTTTTACCTGGCCTAACCCCTGGAATAAATCCGCCTTGTTGCTTCATTTGTGAGGAGACTTGAATAGGATCAAAAGCTATTGCAGTATAAAAATATGTAAAAAATATTATCATCAGCCCAAAAAATATCCAATAAACTGGATGCTCAAATGAAAACCAACGCATAATACTTGTTGAAAAATCACTATCAGTAAAAAAAGTTGACACTGTACTTGGAATAAACATAATTGATTGAGCAAAAATGATCGGCATAACTCCAGCCGTATTTACCCTTAGAGGGATATGAGTATTCTGCCCGCCATAAACCTTCCTACCTACAACTCTTTTGGCATATTGAACAGGTATTTTTCTTGTGCCTTGCGTCAGCAGAACAACAAAACAGATAACCAAAAACATAATTCCCATTAATACTAATTCAGAAATAAAAATCTTTTCCCCAGCAATTACTGCTCGTATTTCATTACCAATGACAAATGGTAGCCTAGAAATAATACCAACCATAATAATCAGAGAAATTCCATTACCAATACCTCTTTCAGTTACTCGTTCTCCCATCCACATAAGCAGGATAGTTCCAGTAACCATACTAATTATAGCAGTAAAAACAAAGAGCGCTCCTGGATTTACTACAACCTGGAGTTCTTTTTCAAGAAAAACTGTAACCCCATATGATTGCATAGTAGCTATTAAAACGGTCCCATATCTAGTAATCTGTGTAATCTTTTTTCTACCAGCTTCACCCTCTTTTTGCAGTCTTTGAAAATATGGTAACGCTGAACCCATCAGCTGAATAATAATAGAGGCTGAGATATAAGGCATTATACCAAGAGAGAATAGAGATGCTTTTTCAAAGGCACCTCCAACAAACATATTAAAGAGACCAAATAAAGTATCTTGTAACCTTTCAAAAGCGACAGCTAAAGCATTAGCATCTACACCGGGTATTGGAATATGTGCGCCAACTCTTACAACAATTAAAATAGATAGTGTATAGATTATCTTAGCCCTTAACTCAGGGATACTAAAAATTGTTCTTACCTTATCTATCATAATATGGTTGCTGTTCCACCAGCTTTTTCAATTTTATTTTTTGCCGATTCACTGAATGAGGATGCTGTGACATTGAGTTTTTTATCAATATCACCTTCTCCTAATATTTTTACGGGTTTTAAAGAGGATCTAATCAGACCATTTTCTTGTAATACAACTGGATCTATTTCAGAATGTTTCTCAATTCTAATCAAATCTGATATATTTACAATTTGAATTTCTTCTTTAAATATATTAGTAAAGCCCCTACGAGGAAGTCTACGCGCTAGGGGCATCTGCCCACCTTCAAACCAAGCTCTTCTTTTATTTCCTGATCTTTGTCCAGCACCTTTATGACCTCTTCCAGAAGTTTTTCCTAGGCCAGATCCATGACCACGACCTATCCTTTTTTTATTCTTTATTGAACCTTTAGATGGTTTTAATGAATCCAGCTTCACGGACTATACCTCTTCGACCTTAATAAGATAATCAATTTTTTTAATCATCCCTCTTATTTGTGGAGTATCAGTTTTCTCTACGTAATGATTCATCTTTTTTAGACCCAATGCGAATAATGTACGCTTTGCTTTTGGCTTATAGCCAATAGCACTTTTTATTTGAGTAATTTTTAACATATTATTAATTAAAAACTTCTTTGATAGTGATTTCTCTTTTATTAGCAATCGTTACAGCATCTTTAAGATTTAATAACCCGTTTAATGTCGCATATACTAAATTCATTGCATTTTTAGATCCATAGCGTTTTGTAAGAATATTATGAACTCCAACCTGCTCCATCACTGCCCTAACTGGCCCGCCTGCTATAATTCCTGTACCTGGAGATGCCGGTTTTAACATTACCTTACTCGCTCCTCGCTTTCCTATAATTTTGTGTGGAATAGTGCCATTTATTACAGGAATTTTATACATACTTCTTTTAGCAATATCTTTACCTTTTTGGATGCACATTATCACTTCATTCGCCTTGCCAAGACCGATTCCAATATGACCTTTCCCATCTCCAACTGCAACCAATGCAGAAAATCTAAATCTTTTTCCTCTAGAGGTCACTTTCGCAGTCCTATTTATTTTAATTACGGATTCTTCTAGTAAGTCTAATTCTGATGGATTGATTATTGACAATTTATGCTCCTTTAAAATTCTAATCCTGCTTCACGAGCAGCATCTGCAAACGCTTTAACCCGACCATGAAAAGGATACCCATTTCTATCAAATACTACTTTCGTTATCTTTTTTTTCTTTGCCATCTTTGCAAGATTATTACCAACTATTACTGATAAATCAGTTTTATTTTGAGAATCTTTTAGTTTTTTCTTTAGGCCTTTATCCTTGGATGAGCATGAAGCAAGGGTTTGTCCTTCAAAATCGTTAATTATTTGCGATTCAAAATGTTTATTACTTCTGTATACAACTAATCTAGGATATTCTGCATGAAACCTAGAAGTGGCCTTACTTCTATTTCTTCTTCGTCTCTTACGCCTTAAATTATTATTAAATATTCCCATTATTATTCGCCTACAGTTTTTCCTTGTTTAATCTTGATATACTCACCTTTATATCTTATACCTTTTCCTTTATAAGGCTCAGGACTACGAAAAGACCTTATCTTTGATGAAACGGACCCAACAAGTTGTTTATCAATCCCTTCGATAGTTATAGTAGTACGCTCTGCTGTGGCTTTTATACCCTCTGGCAAATCGAAGTATATATCATGAGAATATCCTATTTGTAATTTTAATTTATTTCCGTCCATATTTGCCTGATAACCAACACCTACTATTTCTAATTCTTTTTTAAAACCAGCAGATACACCAATGACCATATTATTTACAATCTGCCTAGTAGTTCCATGAAGTGACCTATTCAATGCACTATTATCATCTCTTTGAAAAAGAATATTATCATCTTTGATTAAAGTTTTAATATTTGGATGCACTGACCAAGATTGCGAGCCTTTTTGTCCAGAAACATTAATCAAATTCCCCTTTAATTCAATCTTAACCCCATCAGGTATAGTTATTGGATTTTTTCCGATTCTAGACATAATCAAAATACCTCACACAATATTTCACCACCCACTCCAAGTTTAGTAGCGGTTTTATTGCTAACTACACCTTTAGATGTTGATAGTATAGAAATTCCAAGGCCATCAAGCACACGAGGTATTTTGTTGTTGCCAACGTAAATACGCTGACCAGGACGACTAGAACGCACAATTTTTTCTATTACTGAGTTCCCGTTTAAATCATATTTTAAAAATATTCGAATAGTAACAAAATTACCATCTTTGATAAAGAAAAAATCTTTAATATACTTTTCTTCTTTAAGAATATATGCTATACGCTTTTTCATATTTGATGAAGGAACATCAACCCACCTTTTATTTGTGCTATATGCATTACGTATTCTAGTTAAAAAATCTGCTATAGGATCAGTCATCGACATAAAAAATTTCCCTTACCAACTTGCTTTTGTTATACCTGGAATTTCACCATTTAAAGCCATTTCCCTAAACGATAACCTAGATAGCATAAAGCGACTTATAACTCCGCGAGGTCTACCAGTAATAAAGCACCTGTTTCTAATCCTTATAGCACTAGAAGATTTGGGGAGTTTATCTAGTTTATTTACCGCAGCCTCTCTTTCTTCAATTGAAGTATTTAGATTGCTAATGATTGACTTTAATTCTGCTCTTTTCTGAGCATATTTTTGAACATTTCTTAATAATTTTTTCTCACGAACAATTTTTGATTTTTTTGCCATTATGCAGCCTCATCCATTTTTTCTTTTTTAGGTTTTTCTATTAAAGGAAGACCCATCTCTTTTAGTAACCAATATGCCTCATCATCACTATTCGCTGAAGTAGTTATTGTTACATTTAAACCTCTAACAGAATCAATGTTATCATAATGTATTTCCGCAAAGATAATTTGTTCCTTAATACCAAAATTATAGTTTCCTCGACCATCAAATGATTTAAAAGAAAGACCGCGAAAGTCTCTGCTTCTTGGCAAGGCAATACATACTAATCTTTCAAAAAATTCATACATTTTTGTAGAACGGAGCGTTACTTTACATCCAACGGGGTAACCTTTTCTAATCTTAAAATTTGATATATCTGCTTTAGCTTTAGTTATGATTGGTTTTTGTCCAGAGATTGCAGTTAACTCTCCCATAGCACTTTCTAGACTTTTAGAGCTAGTCTTTGCATCACCAATACCCATATTTAAGGAAACGGACAATAGTTTCGGTACTTCCATAGCATTATCATAAGAAAATCGAGATATCATATTTGGAACGACAACTTCCACATAGGACTTTTTCATATTAGAGACAAAAGAAACTTCACTATTTACAGCGGGTTTATTATCTGGCGTTTTCTTACTCATTATTGGACTTCTGTCTCTTCATTTGTTTTTTTAAATATTCTAACTTTGGAACCATCATCTAAAATTTTATAACCTACCCTAGAAACTTCCCCCCCTTGTAAAATCATAACATTAGAGATATGTAATGAAGCTTCTTTTTCAACTATACCTCCATTCGGATTATCTTGAGATGGCCTCGTAGATTTTTTAATAAAATTTACTCCTTCAATAATGATACGTTGTCTTTTAGGTGAAACAAATAATACTTTACCTTCCATACCCTTATGAGCACCGCTCACGACTCTAACAGTCATACCTTTTTTTAAGAACATTACTATAAAACTTCCGGAGCTAATGATAGTATACGCATATAGCCTGATTCACGTAGCTCTCTGCCAACTGGTCCAAATATTCGAGTGCCCCTAGGCTCTCCTTGGCTGTCTAGTAATACCGCTGCATTCTCATCAAATCGAATAGAACTTCCATCTATTCTACCATATTCTTTTTTTGTCCTAACGACTACTGCCCGATGTACTTCTCCTTTATTAACCATCCCACCAGGGATAGCTTTTTTTACAGTAATAACGATTTGATCTCCAACACTAGCATATTTTCTACCAGAACCACCTAATACCTTAAAACAAAGAACTTCTTTTGCGCCTGTATTATCTGCTACTTTTAATCTTGTTTCTTGCTGTATCAAACCCTATCCTAATATTTTTGATTCTTGTATTATTTCACTTACCTGCCACCTTTTATTTTTGCTTATAGGCTTCGTAGATACGATTCTAACAATATCACCCTCTTTAGGTGAGACAGTAGAAACATGTGAAAGATATTTCTTATATTTTTTTACTCTTTTTTTGTAAACCGGATGAGATGTAACTCTAGTTACTAATACACTAACAGTACTATCCATTTTTGTTGATACCACCTTACCAACTAAATTTTGTCTCCTTATATTCCTAGACATATTTAATTATCACTTTCCATTTCTATATTCAATTCTTTTTCATGAATAATTGTTTTTATTCTAGAAATTTTCTTTTTTACCTTTTTTATTTGCGACAAATCTTCAAGCTGTTGCATACTTTTTTGAAATATTAAGTTTTGCAACGCTTCTTCATTCTCTTCAAGTTGAATAAGAAGCTCAGATGTAGGAGTTTCATTTATGCCGTTATCTGCCATTAAATCACTCTCCTTTCTACCAACTTCGTTTTTATCGGCAACTTATGACCAGCATTTCTAAATGCCTCCTCAGCCATGGCTCTATCTACGCCTTCTATTTCAAATAATATTCTACCGGGTTTTACGCTAGCAACCCAATATTCTAAAGCCCCTTTACCTTTACCCATCCTAGTTTCTGCAGGCTTTGCTGTGACTGGTTTATCAGGAAATATTCTAATCCACATCTTACCTAATTTTCGAACAATTCTAGATATCACAATTCTTGATGCTTCAATCTGCCTAGCTGTAATCCATCCAGCTTCCAATGCTTTTAATCCATAAGTTCCAAATGCAACATTAGTTCCTCTAGTAGCCATACCGCGTCTATTTCCTCTATGATGCCTTCTATATTTTATCTTTTTAGGTTCTAGCATATTAACTTATTAATTATTCAAGGTTTACAAATCCAAACTTTTACACCAATAATACCATAGGCGGTTTGCGCCTCACTAAGAGCATAGTCTATATCTGCTCTAAGCGTGTGCAATGGGACACTACCATCTGAATATTTTTCACTTCTAGCAATTTCCACACCACCTAACCTACCAGCAATATTGATTCGAATCCCATTGGCTCCCATACGCATTGTAGCTTGCATAGTTTTATTGATTACTCTTCTATATGATATTTTCTTTTTCAGCTGTTGGCAAATATTTAGGCCAACTAAAGCAGCATTTAATTCAGGCCTCTTGACTTCAGAAATATTAATCTGAGCATCTTTTTTATTAGTTAACTGTCTTAGTTCTTTTTTTAATTTATTTACTTCTTCACCACCACGGCCAATTACTATACCAGGCCTAGCTGTGTGAATAGTAACTGATACTTTCTTTGAAGTCCTGCTTATTTCCACTTTAGATATTCCTGCATTTGGAAGTCTATAGGAAATATATTTTCGAATATTAACATCCTCTTTTAAAGGTTCAGAAAAATTATTCTTTTCAGCAAACCATATCGAGTTCCAACCTTTGTTTACACTTAGTCTAAAACCTACTGGATGTGTTTTTTGTCCCAATTATTATCCTTTATATTATTTCGCTGTTAAAACTATAGTTAAATGGCTAGTTGGCCTACGTAACCTTGATGCCCTGCCCATTGAACCAGCTCTAAATCTTTTCGAAACTGGTCCCTGATTTACATAAGCTTCTTTTATCTCAAATGAATCAGGATCTAGCTCATTATTACCCTCAATCTGCATTAAGTTTGCGATAGCTGACCTAATGGTTTTTTCAATAACGACAGATGCTTTTTCTGGAGAAAAATGAAGAAAGTCTATCGCAACTCCAACTTTAAAACCACGTACTTTATCTAAGGTTTTTCTTACTTTTCTTGCAGATTGTTTATTATATCTTGATATGGCCTTGGCTTCCATTATATTATTTCCTATCGCCCGAATGCATTCTAAATATTCTGGTTGGTGAAAATTCTCCAAGTTTATGGCCAACCATATTTTCAGAAACAAAAACAGGAATAAACTTATTACCATTGTGAACTGCAAAAGTATGGCCTACAAATTCTGGAATAATCATTGATCTTCTTGACCACGTTTTTATAACCGTTTTTTTACCACCATCATTTATTTTTTCTACCTTTATAAGAAGTTTATTATCTACAAAGGGTCCTTTTTTTAATGATCTAGCCATTATTATTTACGTCTCTTTATTATCATTGAATTAGATTTTTTATTCTTTTTCCTCGTTTTATAACCCTTCGTAGGCTTCCCCCACGGAGTTACAGGATGACGACCGCCTGAGGTTTTACCCTCACCTCCACCATGTGGATGGTCAACAGGGTTCATCACCACGCCTCTAACGCTTGGTCTTCGACCTAACCATCTTGAACGACCAGCCTTGCCAGACACTACTTGTTCATAGGACTTATTGCCAATCTGTCCTATCGTAGCCATGCACTGGTCTGAGACCATTCTTATTTCACCAGATGGAAGCTTCAATGTTGTAAGACCACCATCATGCGCCATAATCTGTGCATACCCTCCAGCAGATCGAACCAATTGCCCCCCCCTACCAGGATTAAGCTCAATATTATGAACTGATAAACCTGTAGGAATATTAATTAATTTGAGCGCATTTCCTGTTTTTAAAGGCACCTTCTCACCAGATAAAATACTGTCACCCACTTTAATACCCAATGGGGACAGAATATATCTTTTCTCTCCATCTTCATAGTGAATTAAAGAAATATAGGCAGAACGATTTGGATCATACTCAATAGTAGCCACCTTACCATTGACACCAAATTTATTTCTTTTGTAATCGATAATTCTATATCTACGCTTATGACCACCGCCTCTATGTCTCACTGTTATCCTACCCGTATTATTTCGCCCGCCTTTTTTTCTTAGAGCTACAGTTAATTTTTTTTCTGGTTTATGAGTTGTAAGATCTGCAAAATCTGATCTTGAGGCAAATCGACTACCAGGAGTGACTGGTTTTAAGTTACGTATTCCCAATTTAACTCTCTACCTCACCATTGACAAAATCAATAGAATAACCATCTTGTAAAGTTATTATTGTCTTTTTATAACCAGATCTCCGTCCTTGAGTTCTTATCGTCCTACCATTACTTTTTGTAGTCATTTGCTTTAATTTTCCATCAATATTCATCGTTGCAACCTTAGAAACAACAACATCAAACTTCTTTTCAATAGCATCTTTTATTTGAACTTTATTAGCACTTTTTTCAACAATAAAAGCATACTTGTTCTCACGCTCTTGCATGATAACCATTTTTTCAGTTAGAACTGGTTTAATTAATAATTTTTGATACATTTTTTATGCTAAAACCTCAATTAAATCTATTAAGCCTTGCTTATCAGTAATTATTATTTCTGAATCTAACAAATCATAGACACTAATATTTTTTACATCCTCAATAAATACATTTCTTACGTTTCTTGATGAAAGAATAAGATTTTCATGAAATGATGATACTAACATTGTAACCTTTTTATTTTCCATTTTTAATTCTTTTAACATTGATACAAACTCTGATGTTTTCTTCGTATCAATATTAATTTTATCTAGAACCATAAATTCACCTTTGGAGAGCTTCTCTGAAAGAACTGACCTTCGAGCTAACTTTTTCATTTTTTTTGGCAACTTATGCTTATAGCTATGAGGTTCAGGGCCAAAGACAACGCCACCGCCTTTCCAAAGAGGAGACCTAATTGTACCAGCCCTTGCTACTCCACGCCCCTTTTGTTTAAATGGTTTTTTACCACCACCCCTTACTGCAGATCTATTTTTTGAAGCATGGGTTCCTTGACGCAAATTTGTCATTTCAGCTAAAACTGCCTGCCTAATTACAGACCTATTCAAATCTACTTTGAAAATCTTTTCATCTGCATTTACTTTGTCTACAACATCGCCTTTTATACTCTGTATATTAATTTTCATAAGTAACTACATAGTAATGATAACGATGCCATTTGGTGCACCAGGAATACTACCCTTTACTAACATTTTATTATTATTCTCATCAATTTTTATAACCTCAAGTGACTTTACACTTACTTTCTTATTACCAAATCTACCCGGCATCTTTTTCCCTGGGAACACTCTAGAAGGGTCCGAGGCAGCACCAATAGAACCAACATGCCTCTGGGTATCTCCTTGACCGTGGGTCTTTCTTTGCTGACTGAACGAATACTTTTTTACTGTCCCAGAAAAGCCATGACCCTTAGATTTTCCGCTAACCGTAACATAGTCACCCTCATTAAACAAGCTAACATTGAATACCTGCCCAGGCTTATATTCAAAATTTGGAACCTTATTAAATTCAGCTAGAATTCGCATTGGCGTTAAAGAATTTTTATTAAAATGACCCTCTCGAGGCTTATTGACATGTTTAATATTCGCCTCATGAAAGCCAACTTGGACAGATTCGTATCCATCCTTCTCATTCGATTTAACCTGTGTAACCTGGCATGGACCAGCCTCAAGAACTGTAACAGGAATAGCACGACCATTAGAATCAAACACTCTAGTCATACCAATCTTCTTACCTATTAAACCTCTCATAAACAATTAAACCTTTATCTCAATATCAACACCAGCTGGAAGATCTAGCTTCATAAGTGACTCTACGGTTTTTGGAGTAGAGTTAATAATATCTACCATCCTTTTGTGAATCTTAGTCTGAAATTGTTCTCTTGATTTTTTATCTACATGTGGAGAACGCAATACAGTATAAATAGAACGTTTTGTAGGCAATGGAATTGGCCCCGAGATGATAGCACCTGTTGATTTTGCCGTTTTCACTATTTTATCCGTAGACTTATCAAGGAGTATATGGTCATATGCTCTTAAACTAATTCTTATAGATTGATTAGCCATACTACTTCTTACTCAACAATCTCAGTTACAACACCTGCACCAACCGTATGACCACCTTCTCGTATTGCAAAACGAAGCTCTTTGTCCATTGCT
>Ga0209019_1000341_pt1 | contig 23997 bp, 22 predicted proteins | sample METZYME_3_300m_FD_187549 | JGI IMG/M metagenome (GOLD analysis project Ga0209019, IMG submission 187549) | Marine microbial communities from oxygen minimum zone in mesopelagic equatorial Pacific - METZYME_3_300m (SPAdes) (version 2) | ecosystem: Environmental > Aquatic > Marine > Oceanic... | reverse complement strand
TTAATACTATCAATATCATCTATTGAACTGAGGTTTAGTATAAGATTATTATTATATGCGAGGTCAATAAAATCAGAATGTATTTTTGAAAAAACAAATATATCATTATTAATTTTTGAATTACGTAATTCCATTGCTTCATCAATAGAAAATACAGCGAATTTAATATTTGCATGGTTTGCAATTGCTTTTGCTATAGGCACAGCGCCATGCCCATATCCATTAGCTTTAACAACACATAAGAGTACACTGTCTCCAACTTTTTCTTGAATATTTATTAGATTCGATTTACATCGATCAAGGTGGATAAAAGCTTTAGGACCTATCGTTGACATTATGGTATTTATTATATAATAGTTTTTTTAGAGATTCAAAATCGTTAACTATTTCAGTGGTACAAGACATAATCCAGCCACTTAAGTCTGTTATAGGTAATTGATTAACTAAATAAATTGGTTTGCGGTTATAATGCGCAAGAGTGACCTCTCCATGTGTACCTCTCCCTTTAAACACGCTTTTATCCCATAAACAAATTATATAGTCTGATTTATCTACGACTCCATCTAAATCTTTTTTTATTGCTAAACGTATGAACTCTATAAATTTATCTGGATCTGTTTCTTTCCAATTTCGAAAGTCTTTTGCGTTATTCTCTGCTATTAACTTTTTTGATTCGATGACAGGGTCAATCGCACTGTGTTCAAGGCTTGCATCCAACCATTGAGTAATATCTTTTCTACAGGCTGCTCCATAATTATTAGCATGCTCCATTCCACCAGATAGATATGCAATCACTGTCTTAACTTATTTCTTAACAAGATAGAATTAATTAATAATAGCACTATCGTAAATAATATCGGGAAAAACGTAAGCGAAAAATTTATAAATCCACTAAATAGGTAAGATTGCATCGCCTGCACAATCATTGAAATGGGAGATATTGACAATATATAATTGACAGATGATGGGAAAAAAGGAAGTTCAATAATCAACCCGCTACCTAGAAGAATAAAAAAGAATAGAATAACGATAGAAAGTAAAAAAGTAGCTGATTTATCTGCTAATATAGAAATAGTAATCAAAATATTACCAAAAACTAGAATAAAAATTGATGAATAGACTAATAGAGCAACAGTCTCTATTAAACCAAATGGATAAGGGATAATAAATGAAAATAGTAATAATGAACCTAGGCCCATAATGATACCCTCAATAAGTGCTACCACCAAAAAGCTAAAAATAATAAAACGTTTTGAATAAGGAGAAAGAGATAAATATGTTAAAACTTTCTTGTGTATTCTAAGATCAAAAATATCACGAAAAATTGATGGAATTATACACAGCCCAGATACCAATAAAACCATACTAGGATAGATCCAGGTATCAAATTTTATATCATAAAGACTTATTACTAGGACATTCCTAAATGAAAGATTGGCAAATATAAAAATAGTTAATAGAAACACAAAAGAGAGTATAAGACTAGAGATTACATTATTTCTAAATAACCAAATCCTTCTTATCATTAATGCTCTAATCAATCTAAACCACCTCCAGCAAATTCAGAATCCATTAAATCTCTTAGTCCAAGTTTTTTTACACTCAAGTCAATCATAAAACACTCTGAGGCTTCTCTAACAATATCAAAAAACACACTTCTTTCTCTTCCATAAAAATGGAAAATATTATTTATTCTACTAGGTGATACAACTGTTGCTACATTACTAAGAGATCTATATAGGTCATCACTTAGATTATCAAACTCTATCTGGAATTGGTGATAGTCAAGTGTGCTCTCTAATAGTTTATCTAAGCTTCCATCCATAATAATTTTACCGTCTCTAAATACAAGTATTCTATCATGTGCCTGTTCGACCTCTGGTAAGGCATTACTTACATATATTATTGACTTATCACCTTTTAACCTCTTAAGTAAATCCCAAGTTAATCTCACAGAGGGGGCATCCATGAACCCAGTTGGCTCATCCAATACAAGTATCTCCGGGTTATGCATAAGAGCCCTTACTAGCATAGCCCGTTTTTGAATTCCATAGGAGACGCGTGAAGCAATCTCTCCTATATATTCCGTTATAGCTAGACTATCTACATATAACTCAAGTCTGTTTTTATAATCTTTGTCACTGACATTAAACAAAAGGGAAGAAAACCTAATATTTTGTTCAATTGTAAGCCAAGGATCTAAGTCCGTCTCATGAGGAACATATCCTATTAATTGACGAGTTTTATTTTTCCTCTTTTGCATGTCAAGACCATGAACAAAAATATTTCCATAATCAGGTTTTTCAAAGCCTGATAGGAGTTTTAATAAAACAGATTTTCCTGTATCATTGGCTCCAATAATGGCGACAAGAGAGCCTCTTTCTATTCCAAAAGTTAGACCAGCAACAATAGTTTTATCATCTATTATTTTGCCAACTTTCTTTAGTGTGATACTTGCTTCCATATATTTAAATATTAGTGTGCTTCATACCAATTATTTCCAACACCATAGTCAACAATTATTGGTACCTTTAACCGCATCGCTTTTTCCATAGAATTTACTACTATGGAAATTAGTTTATCCTCTTCATCTTCAGGAAATTCAAATAATAATTCATCATGTATTTGGAGAATCATTTTTGATTTAAGATCTTCTTTTAAAAGTTCTTTATGAATATCTATCATAGCAATTTTTATTAATTCAGCAGCAGACCCCTGGATTGGCATATTGATAGCAATTCTTTCGGCTGCTTTTCTTCTAAGAGAGTTCTCACTATTAGCATCCCAAATTGGTCTACGGCGTCCAGATATAGTTTCTACATAGTTGTCCTTTCGAGCTATTTCTAGTATACGGTTAATATAAGTCTTTATTCCAGAATACTGCTTAAAATACTCATCAATAATGTCTTGAGAAGCAACCCTAGATATTCCAAGTTCTTGACTGATTCTAAATGCACCTGCCCCATACATAATACCAAAATTAACCACTTTGGCAGTTCTTCTCATTTCAGAAATAATGTCATCTAGCGAAACATTATATATCAGACTAGCGGTCCTAGAATGAATATCAATATTATTATTGAATGCCTTGCATAGTTCTATATCCTCAGATAAATGCGCCATAACTCTCAATTCTATTTGAGAATAATCTGCCGATAATATTTTCCAACCCTTTTGTTGTGCAGTGAAGGATTTTCTAATCTCACGCCCTTCTTCCGTACGAATAGGTATATTCTGAAAATTAGGATTTGTACTAGATAACCTCCCCGTTGCAGCAATCGTCTGATTAAAAGTAGAATGAATTCTTTTTGTTTCTTTATTCATAGAGATAGGTAATACGTCTATATAAGTGTTTTTTAATTTATTGAGCTTACGATATTCTAAAATCAGTTCTGGTAGATCATGTTCTTTTGCCAATTCTTTTAATATATTTTCAGCAGTAGACCTTTTTTTTATTTGACTTAATTTTAATTCATCAAACAATATTACAGCTAACTGCTGGGTGGAATTGATATTAAACTCAGAACCAGAGATTTTATAGATATCACCAACTAATATATCCAATCTCTCCCCGATATCTATTGACATCTTACTTAATATTTTTTCTTCCACATATACACCCTCTTTTTCCATTTGCGTTAGGACATTAACTAAAGGCATTTCAATCCGCTGAAAAAAGTCCATCTGATTATTTTCTTCCAAGCGAGGAATAAATAGTTTAGCAAGCTGTAGAGCAATGTCAGCATCTTCTGAAGCATAAAATGTAACCTTGTCTAATGGAACCCTGTCCATAGTGATCTGATCTCTTCCATTACCTATCAAATCTTCAATTGGAACCATATTATAATTAAGATATTCAATGCTTAATGTATCAAGTTTATATGATCTTGCTGCAGGATTTAGAATATGTGCGGCAATCATTGTATCAAAAAATATTCCAGAAACGTATATACCATGTCTAGACAAAATTAATGAGTCATATTTTATATTTTGGCCAACCTTTTTTATACGACTGTCCTCAAGAACATTTTTTATTAGGGATAAGACTGCCATTAGGTCATCCTCACCAAAATTATTATTTTTCTTTTCAGGGTATAAAATAGGTATATAAAACCCGCTATTAGGTCGATTAGAAATACTTATTCCAACAATATCAGCAGTCATAGGATTTACTGATGTCGTCTCAAGATCAATTGATATTAGATCAGATACTTTTATATTTTTTAATAATTTTTTTAAATCTTTTTTACTAGTTATGGAAATGTATTTTTTTTCAATATTTTTAGTTTTTAAAGAATCATTTGTGCTTCCTATTTGCCTTAATAAAGCATGAAACTCTAACTCTTCATACTTTTTTACTAAAGCATCTTGATCAAATGATTGAACAACAAAATTCTCTATGGAACATTCGATATCAACATCTTTTATAATGGTAACTAATTCTTTACTAAGTAAGGCATCTTCTTTACAATTTTTCAATCCATCATGAACCCGCTTATTTGTTATTTTATCAGTATTATCAAACACTTTAGATAAAGATCCATATTCTTTCAATAGTTTCACTGCAGTCTTGACTCCTACTCCAGCAACGCCTGGAACATTATCTGATGAATCACCCATTAGTGCTAATAAATCAATAATATTTTCTGGGGGAAGGCCCCATTTCCCCACCACACCATTTATATCATATATGGTTGGTGATACATTTCTTTTGCCAGGTGCATATAAAAATATTTTTTCATTTATTAGTTGCATAAAATCTTTGTCACCACTGACAATGTAAGATTCAATTTCTTTATCAGAAACAGATTCTGTGATTGTTCCAATGATATCATCAGCCTCAAACCCAGGTTTTTTAAGTGCAGGAATATTCATAGCATCAAGCAATGGCCATATGTGTGGAATCTGTTCTTGCAATTCTATTGGCATTTCTGGTCTATTTGCTTTGTAAGCTGGATATATTTTATGTCTAAATGTTTTTTCTTTTGAGTCAAAAGCACAAACAAGATAGTCTGGATTTTCATCCTTCATTATTTTTAATAATTGGTTAGAGAAGCCAAATAATGCACTGGTATGGAAACCATAGCTGGTGATCAAGGGATTACGGATTAATGCATAATGAGAACGATATAGAACCGCATAACCATCAACAATAAATAATCTCTTTTTTGATTTTTTCATTTAGGAATAGTAAAAAATTACTCAACGTATCAATGATGAGCATGATGTTTTTAAAAATAAAAAGCCCCAAAACTGGGGCTTTTTATTTGATTAAATAGACTATTTGTCTAATACAGTTTACATCATGCCGCCCATGCCGCCCATGCCGCCCATGTCACCACCTGGTGGCATTGGTGGCATTTTATCGTCTTCTGGAATTTCAGTGATTGCCGCCTCAGTCGTAAGAATCATTCCTGCGATTGATGCTGCATTCTGGACAGCAACTCTTGCAACCTTAGTCGGATCAATAATCCCTGCCTCAAACATTTTTACATACTCATCAGTCCTAGCGTCATATCCATGGTCACCTTTTTTATCTTTGATATTTTGTACCACAATAGATGATTCAACTCCAGCGTTTTCACAAATCTGTCTTACAGGCGCCTCAAGAGCACGTACCATAATATCAACCCCAACCTGCTGATCCTCATCAACCTTTACCTTTGACAAAGCAGGAATAGCTCGAAGAAGTGCTACTCCACCACCAGGTATAATACCTTCTTCAACAGCGGCTCTCGTAGCATGCAGAGCATCCTCTACACGCGCTTTTTTCTCTTTCATCTCAACCTCGGTTGCGGCACCAACATTTATTACTGCTACGCCTCCAGAGAGTTTTGCTAGACGCTCTTGAAGTTTTTCACGATCATAGTCAGATGATGTTTTATCTATCTGAACTTTTATCTCATTAATTCTCGCCGTAATAGCATCAGAGGAGCCACTACCATCAACAATAGTAGTATTATCCTTATCTGAGATAATTCTTTTTGCAGTACCAAGATATTCAATAGTAGCATTATCTAGTTTATACCCAGCATCTTCAGATATTACAGTAGCACCTGTTAGAACAGCGATATCTTCAAGCATTGCCTTACGTCGATCACCAAATCCTGGTGCCTTCACAGCAAGTACTTTAAATGTTCCGCGTAACTTATTCACAACGAGAGTTGCAAGTGCTTCACCCTCAACATCTTCAGCGATTAACACCACAGGCTTACCCATTTGCACAACTTTCTCCAATAACGGAAGAAGATCCTTCATATTACTTATCTTTTTATCATGGATAAGGATATATGGGTCTTCAAGCTCAGCATCCATAGACTCTGAATTGGTTACAAAATATGGTGAAAGATATCCCCTGTCAAACTGCATACCTTCAACTGTCTCAAGATATGTTTCTGCTGTTTTACTATCCTCAACAGTAATCACACCATCTTTGCCGACTTTCTCCATTGCCTCTGCTATCTTGTCTCCAATCTCTCGATCATCATTAGATGAGATTGTGGCAACATTAGCAATCTGGGTTGAATCGGGAAGATCTTTGCTCTGTGATTTTAGGGACTCAACTACAGCGCCAGCCGCAGCATCGATTCCTCTTTTTATCGACATCGGATTTGCACCTGCAGTAACATTTTTTAGACCTTCTGTTACAATAGCTTGAGCTAAAACTGTCGCAGTCGTAGTACCATCTCCAGCGACATCAGAGGTTTTTGATGCGACCTCTTTTACCATCTGGGCACCTATATCTTCCATTTTATTACCAAGTTCAATTTCTTTTGCAACGGTCACACCATCCTTTGTCACAGTAGGTGCACCAAATTTTTTCTCAATAACCACATTACGACCTTTTGGTCCAAGCGTTACTTTGACAGCATTTGCAAGTTTATCTACGCCTTGTTTTAATGCGCCCCTTGCTTCTACATCATACTTAATTTCTTTAGCCATTATTTTTTTCTCCTTACATTATTGCGAGAATATCACTCTCGCGCATAATTATATAATCTGTACCAGCGACATTAACCTCTGTCCCAGAGTATTTCCCGTATAAAATTTTATCTCCATCTTTTACTGACATTTCTACTAAGGTACCTGTGTCACTTACTTTTCCAGGACCAGTGGCAACAACAGTACCTTGCTGGGGCTTTTCTTGAGCTGTATCAGGAAGTATAATACCTCCAGATGATTTTTCCTCTGCAGCAGCTGGCTCTACAACTACCCTGTCAGATAATGGTTTTAAACTTAAACCCATTGTTAAAACTCCTTATTATTTAGTGTTATATTAATTTATTTCAGATAAAGCATTATAGCGGCCGCGAAGATAATAAATAAATAATGATAATTTCAATGTTTCTTATTTCTTTGCCACAATTACTTCTAGTGAGATCTAGGTTACAAAAATTATTCCATAATAGTGTTTCATTCATTACATCATATAAAGACTATAAAATAAATGTCAATATGGCATAGAAATTCAATTATTCCCCAGTACTTCCAAATCCACCGTCACCTCGCGATGTTTCTGACAGAGTGTCTACTAAATCAAGATGAATCGCATCACCATTCATTGACACGAGCTGAAATAATCTTTGACCCTTTTCCACACTAAATGAAAAATCCTTTATATTATCTACCGCTGCCATAATTTCGCCTCTATAACCAGCATCGATTAGCCCTACAGAGTTTGATAATCTTAACGGCGTTTTTGAGATACTTGATCTAGCCATAAGTAAATATGGTTTTAAGTCCATGTTCTCACAAGATATACCAAGATGAATCCTTGCAGTTGAACCAGGTTCAATAACCTGATCTTTTGTGATAAATAAATCTAGGCCTGCATCACCTTGATGAAAATGACTGTGATTATTGTACATTGAATAAATATCATCTGATAATGGTTTAATCTTAAGGTTCATATTAATTATCTTTTTTTATAATGAAAAATAATCCAAAACTAATTACCATCAGACCTAAACCTATAAGAGATTCAAATGTCTGTAGTCTAAAAGTATAATAAAGTACCCATGAATTTAATAAAACAAATATTAAAGAGGTCCATGGATATCCCCAAACAATGTATGGCCTCAATAACTCAGGTTCTTTATATCTTAAATAAAAGAGCGAGCATACTGTAATAGTGGAGGTTATTATTAGGGTAATACCAGTGTAGAGTAATACTTCTTCAAATGTCGATGTAATCACAAATACTATGCTAATAAGAAGTTGCAAAAAAAATGCATTCAAAGGGATACCCTGAGAGTCAGTCTTCGAAAGTATACTTAGTCTATCGTAATCCTTTCCAATTTCCTGAATTATTCTAGGGCCAATATATACATAGCTACTAACTGTTGATATTAACATTAATCCAATGCATAAGGACAATACCGTTGCAAACTTCTCACCAAATAAGTGCACCCCAGACAAGTAGCCTACTTCTACCTTTCCAATTAATTGATCCATTGGTGTGATATATAGAAAAACATAATTAAGCACTATGTAAAGTAGGGTTACGATCATAGTCCCAAAAAAAATTGATCTAAATATATTTTTCTCCGGATGGACTATTTCTCCAACAACATATACACTTGAATTCCATCCTGCATAAGCATATGACACCCAGACCAAATTAACTGCAAACTCTGGACTAATAATAAGCTTAAAATCATATCTTGTTGGTATAATAGATATCGGTTCATGTTCTGTGGAAAAAAGACCAATAACGATAAATATTAATATTAATATTATTTTAAATATTGTTGTCCATTCCTGAAATAATTTACCAGCACTAAGCTTTGTAGAATGCAAAAAATTAACACACAGAATAACAATCAAAGCGGTAATAGTGATATCTATAGAAGGGAATAATGGAGCGAAATAATTCGAGAATGCAATCGCTGCTAGAACAGCAGGAGCCGAAAACCCTACTGTTGCTGAAACAATACCAGCAACAAAGCCAATTGAAGGGTGTATAATCCTTGATAATAAATAATATTCTCCGCCTGATCTGGGAAGTGCCGCCGCAAGCTCACTATAACTAAGAGCGCCAAACAAAGAAAGCACTCCGCCAACTACCCAAAGCATTGTTATAGCAAAAACAGAACGAATGTCCACCAATTGATATCCTAGACTTGTAAACACTCCGGTTCCAATCATACTAGCAATAACTAAAGAAGTTGCTGTGATGACAGTTAGATGACGATATGATTTATGGATCAAATAAGGTTTAGGATAGTTTAAAAATATTTACAGCGAGCAAAACCCAACTAACTATAAATGCAGTACCACCCACTGGAGCAAGAACACCTAAATTTGTTAAACCCTTTAATGAAATAAGGTATAGGCTTCCTGAGAAAAAGAATATTCCGATAATCATAATTATAGCAGGTATTCTTACCACACTTTCTGGCACATTATAGGCCAGTATACCAATAGCAAGTATTCCAAGTGCATGATACATGAGATACCTCGTTGCGATATCATATACTATTAATTGTTCAGGGTTTAACTTTGTCTTGAGACTATGAGATCCAAATGCTCCAAGCGCTACTCCAACTGCAGATAATATTGCCCCGATTATAATGTATAGCCTCATTCCTGCTTATTTTTATGTATCACTGTCCGCATAGGAAATGGTATTTCAATACCTGCATCAGAGTATTTCTTATGAAGTAATTTGATAAACTGATGGATTATGGGGTTTTGATCCCCATAACGATTACCCCTAAAATAAACCATAAGGTTAACACTAGATTCTCCAAAATTTTGAAAACGCATTGTTGGTTCAAAATCATTGTTCGTCTCTTCCATCGAAGACTGAATCTCTTCTATAACCTGTTTGGTTACTTTTTCCACTTCATCTAGGTCAGAGCTATATCCGACACCAACAGGAATTTTTACAGAAAAACTTGGGTCTCCGCTATCGAAATTTTTTATAATCGCTGATGACAACCTTGTGTTGGGAATGTGTATGATATTATTTGTTCTTTCCATAACAGTCGTATTCCGCCAGGAAATATTTTGAACATATCCCATGTTGCCTGATTCTATTTGAATGAAGTCACCAACCTGTACTTTTTTACTAAGCAGTATATGAAGACCAGCAAATACATCTGAAAGAGTATCTTTCAAAGCTAACGAGACAGCCAAACCACCTACACCAAGGGCTGTAATCATTGGGGTAATTGAAATATTCAGAGCATCTAGTATAATTAATACACCAATAACATAAACAGCAATGCGTACAAAGTTTGTAAACATTGTTGTTGATGGAAACCCCTTTTCCTGGTCTTTTGCCCAAAGATCAAAGAGACTTACAGCAAGCTTACCTATTGCTAGAGTCATAGAACCTATTAGTACAATAATTAAGAATTTTGGTACATAATCATTAAGAAGATTGATCAAATATGTATTTTGGGGTTCTAATGCTTCTATATTAGAAACAGCAACGGATAAAGCTCCAAGGAAAAACCATACAACAATATGAGGTTCGACAGCTTCAAGGACCGCATCGTCTCCTTTCCAGTCTGATCTCTCTGCCGCACTTTTTAATCTCGAATGGACAAATCGTTTAAAAATAAAACCAATAACAATACCGCAGACAATGGTCAAAGCTGGCGGAGCAAATATTTCTATATTATTATAATACCAATCCATCAATTAATGATCAATCAAAACTAACCGAAACTAGTTTTGATACTCCTTTCTTTTCTTGGGTTACACCATACATATGATTCGCTATTTCCATAGTTAGTTTATTATGAGTTACAATAATAAACTGGGTTTCATCAGAAAACTGTTTCAATACTTTTGTAAACTTATGGATATTTACATCATCAAGGGGCGCATCAACCTCATCAAGAATACAATACGGACTAGGTTTGACTTGATAAATAGCAAAAAGAAGCGAAATAGCTGTCAATGCTTTTTCTCCACTAGATAATAATCTTAAAGAAGTATTTCGCTTGCCAGGTGGCTGCGCTTCAATGACTATATCTGCCTCCAATGGATCGGGGTCGCCAACTAAACGTATATGACCATAGCCACCATCAAAAAATAGATTAAACAGCTTTTCATAGTTTTGACTAATATGTTTAAATGTTTCCTGAAATTTTTTCCTAGCGATTCGATCAATCTTTTGGATCGTCTCTCTGATATTCTCTTCTGACTCAATTAGATCATCACGCTGTTTACGAAGATGTTCGAGACGCTCTGTGTCTTCATTATATTCATCTTGCACAGCCATGTTCACGGGGCCAATATTTTCGAGGCTTCTTTGAATCTTATCTACCTTGTGTGATAATTCTTCCTCAGACGCATCAACAACTAATCTATCTGGAATATCTGTTCCATAACGTTCTTTTATTTGCTCATTTACTATCTCTATTTTTTGCTGTAGTTCGTTATACTTAAACTCTGATACTTTCAAGTTTTCTAATAAGGATTCTCTATCTTTTTGCTCGAGTTTAATCTTTGTCTGAATCTGATCAATTGTGTTATATGTTTCTCTATAAACCGATTGTTTCAAGTCTATAATTGATCTTTGTTTTCGAATCTCAGCGTTAGTTTTTTCTAGCTTATATTCACTATCTTTTATTTTTTGATCAAAATCAGATTTGGATGTGATCAATAATTTTTCTTCATCAAGAATATTATTTTGTAAAGAAGTAATATCTTCAATATGCTCACTGGCAGAGGATGATTTATAAATCAAATTATCTTTCTTCGACTCAATATTGACCATATCGATTCGAGCATCTTGTAAAACCTGTTGCTTTGAATCTCTAATCTTTCCTGCTTCTGCCACATTTTCATTTGCCTTATCAACTTTTTCTTGAAATTTTGCTAAGATATTTTCAGCTTTCTTAATTTCTGGCTTTAGTTTTTGTAATGATTTCTCAGAATCAGTTATAATTTTTTCAGTCTTTATTAGGTCTTGCTTTAGAAAACTAATATTTTCCAAGGTCTGGGACTGGCTTAAATGATTTTTCATCAAGTCAGACTCCAACTGTGATACTTCATTTTCAATTATTTTTATGGAATTATGATGACTATCTAAAGAATTTTTTGACTTCTCTACTTCTTTTTCAATATGCGCCTGTTCCTTAAGCGTGTTTTGTTGTTCTTTTTGAATCTTTTGTAACTCCTTGTATATAATTTCGAGCTTTTTCTTTCTACCAATAAGGTTACCGTGTTCTGAAACCTGCCTGCTCTTTATAACCAGATCACTTCCTGCATAAGAGCCGTTAAGGTCAACTAATGCCCAGCCGCTGAGTCTGGTATCATTGGCAGCCTTTTTAAGGTCATTGACAATTAATAAATCCCCTAATATATAATCCGCAAGTGGCTTTAACTTCTTATCTGTTTTTATTATTTCCGATGCCCTCGCAATAATATTTTGGTTTTTTGGCACGCTCTTCAAATTTGTTTTATAGTTGATAGCTTCCTTTAATGGAATAATGGTTAAATCACCAGCACCCCGAGCCACTGCTTTATCTAAAGTTTTGAGCGCAGTATCTCTATCTTTTGATATCATACAGTGAGATAAATCACCTAGACCAACCTCTAAAGCCTCCCTAAACTTTTCATCAACCTGAAAAACGTCAGCGATAGTACCTAAAACACCAGGAAAACTATTTGGATTTTCAAGAACATATTGTGTCCCTTCTGGAAATCCTTCCTTTGTCTCAATTAATTCTTGATAAAATTCAGATTGATCTTTCAAAGAATCATATTTTACTGATAAACTATTATAATGATTAATCAGATCATGCTGCTTATCTAATAATTTCTTTAACTCTAGTTCTGCTTTAGAGTATTTATTTTTTTCAATACTTAGATTGTTATCGAATAATTTTTGGTTTTTTTCTAGCGTTTTAATTATTGTACTAAAATTTTTAGACTCATTTTTTTGATCTATTATTTTTGTGTTAATTAAATCCCGGCTATTTTTTTTCTCATCAATTAGGTTTGATGTTCTATCAAAAATTGAACGATCATTAGCCATCGCTCTTTGCTGCATCCAGCGATCATTTTGCAACTGATCTAAATGTTGTAACTTTTTATGATAATCAGATTCTATTTTTTCCAGATCTTCTTTTTCCTTTTTATAGGCAATCAGTGATTTATCAAGACTACTTTGTAACGCATCAGCCTCTTTATCATATTTAATTATCTGTGTTTTTAAAAGTTTGATCTTATCATCATTGGTCGAATATTCACTTTTACCTCTATCTATGGTTATAATAGCAGATCGACCTTTTTCAGTCCAGATTAGTATGTTTTGCCTTATTTCCTGTTGCTCTTCTGTAAGGCTAAGCATTTTAGATTGTAAATCATTCAACTCCTGCTCTTGCTGCCTATAGATAAACCTGTGGCTTTCTAGCTCTTTTTCATGAATTGAAGATTGATCAGATCTAGACGTTTTAAGGTGATTAAACTCCTTTATTTCTTGCTTAAGCGGCAGCATAATCCCACGATACCTGTCTACTTTTAAGAACGCGAGTTCAATATCTTTCTCACGGAGTTGCTCAGTTAATTTTTCATGCCTTTTGAACCTTTTTAGCTGAAGCTCAAGACCATGAACTTTTTGCTCAACCTCTGAGATCACATCACTAATTCTTTCTAAATCAAACCTAGTCGCATCAAATTTTCTAAGCGTAGACTTTCGTTGTTTTCTGTATTTATTTATACCGGAGGCTTCTTCAAACATTCTTCTCCTATCATCACCATTTTCTGAAAGGATCTGTTCAATCATTTTTAGCTCTATCACACTGTATGCATCAGATCCCATACCAGTATCAATAAATAAATCATTTATATCTTTTAAGCGACAAGGGGTTTTATTTAATCTATATTCGCTTTCTCCATTACGATATACTCTTCTACCTATTTCGATATCGTTATACTCTATGGGAAGCTTGCCTTTATTATTGTGTACCGTAAGCGTTACATCGCAAACACTTAAAGGTTTCATATTCTCAGCACCATTAAAAATCACGTCTTCCATCTTACCACCACGAAGAACTGTAGATTTTTGTTCTCCAAGAACCCAGCGTATCGCATCTACTATATTGGTTTTGCCACATCCGTTTGGGCCAACAACTGTCGTTACGCCTTCGCTTAGCTTTAACGTTTCCTTCCTTGCGAAGGATTTAAAGCCATGCATTTTTAATTCGGAGATGTACACTGTTTATTGTCTAAGTATGTGGTGGTATAATCTAGTGAAATTCGTCTAAAATAGCACCAAGAGAATGTAAAGAATTTGATCTATACTATTTATTTGATAAATCGATTAAATGCTATGTGTATCAATAGGCCGCTATAATCATCTCTGTTATCCGCTTGTTGACTAAGTTTTAGAATATCAGATCCAATATGCAAGACTACTGATGTCTGGTTATACCATCTAAATTCAATTCCTGCACCAACAAATCCGGCAGGAGACCAATGCGTTTCTGCTTTACTCCATTTTTGTTTGTAGCTGCCACTACCTTCTTTACCATCAATAGCAAAAGTTGTACCACCGCGTATAGTAATAAAAGGAGAGAAATTATTTGCTATTTCGCCTGCAAATGGATGGTAATTAACTCCCACCATAAATGGCATAAGAATGAGATTTTGTCCGCTAATTGTAGTATACTGATTTGTCCAATAGTCATAGACATACATCTCAGTTTCTCCTTTAATATCGAAGTATCTTGCTTCAAAAACAACATCCAGGTTTTTTTCTATATTACCAATTAAATAGTTGAAGAAAAAACCTGAGCCCTTTGAACCGATATCTATTCCTGCGCCATATCGATTATTTGCAATGTTTCCAAAAACTAGATTGAAGGACAATATAATATAAACTAAGTATTTCATAATACTTTTTACTCTGCTCTATCTAATTGTTTTTTGTTTGCAACGAGGTCAGATACTGGTTTATCACCAATAACCGATTCGTGGAAAATCTTATGTATATTTCTTTTTTTCACATCCAAATACCAGAATCCTTGAGGATAAATCACAACCGCTGGGCCCTCTTCACACATATCTAAACAGCCAGACTTATTGGCCCTTACCTTGCCTTTTAATCCATATTCATTAACTAGTCTTACAAATTCTTTTCTTATCTCTAGACCTTCACACCTGCCACAGCTCTGCCTCGTACTATTATCTCCTCTATCGTTTGTGCAAATAAATATATGTTTATCGTATTTCATTTATCTTCATACTCTGCATCTTGTATATCCATACTACGAACTTTTCTATGAAATTCTTCTTTTTTTTCTTTTTCAGATTTTTTTTTACTAAACAAAAAAAAAGGAAGCAAAAACTGACTTATTCTATAGATAAAATATCCTAGAATAGATAATAAAATAATCGTCTTCATTTAGCTAGAACTCGGATACGGGATTAAAAAACTTGGTTCCAGATACAGGTTGACGGATATAATCAATCACCTCTTTCAGATCACTCTCATTTTCAACAAAATCAATATTGTTAGTGTTTATTATAACCAATGGTGTATCCTGGTACCGGAAGAAATATTCAGTATACACCTGGTTCAAGGCGTCTATATACTCCCAGGTAACATTCCTCTCCATATTCCTGCCACGTTTTTCAATATTTTTCATTAAAACATCCGTATCAGCCTGTAAATAGATAACTAAATCAGGTTTAATAATATTTCGCTCTAGCAAACTTGCTACTGTATCATAAAGATGCATTTCCTTATCACCTAGATTTAGAGAAGCAAACAAACGATCTTTAACAAACATATAGTCAGTAATCAATAATTTTTGAAACATGTCTACCTGCCTTAAATCTTGTTGCTGACGATATCTCTGCAATAGAAAAAATAATTGTGTCTGAAAACCAAAACGTTCAGGGTCATTATAAAAATCAGGTAAAAATGGATTGTCTTCAAAGTCTTCAAGAACTAATCTTGCTCCTAATTCTTTTGATAAAAGTTCAGCCAGACTTGTTTTGCCGACACCTATAGGACCTTCTATAGCTATGTAGTATAAGTTTCTCACGCTTTGTTTTCCATATCATGCAAGTGGACAAATGATTGATCTTTACAGTTCACAAGTAGCTCATGAACAGATGAATTTATTAGTGGTATCTTATAATCAGGAGCGATCTCATCAAACGGAATTAATACAAATTTTCTGTGAATAATATGGGGATGTGGAATTATCAGTTCTTCAGTTTCCATAACAGATTCACCATGTACTAAAATATCAATATCTATGGTCCTCGGCATATTCTTCTTTTTCTGTTGTTTTCTTCCAAGCATAGACTCAATATTTTTTATAAGATCAAGGAGTTCAAATGGTTTCAAAACAGTTTCAAGCCCGACAACAGTATTAATAAAATACTCTTGTTCTTTATTATACATTGGCTCCGTTAAATAGAATGATGCATTTGTAATATTATCAATATCTTGAGAAACCTCTAAGATAGATATCGCCTGTGCTATATTAGACTCTCTATCACCAATATTTGAACCCATTGAAAGGTATACTTTATTTGTTTTCTTCATTTTTTCTGTTTAGCTGCACCTCAACAGTCTCAAAATCTGCATCAATTGGTGCATGCGGTTTTCTAACTCTTACCGTAATCTTATCAATTTTAAAATCATTCAATAATCTATCACATACTGACTGCGCTGCGGCCTCAACTAGTGCATATTGTTTATCCGTAAAGGCCTTTGTTACAACAGAAATAATATCTTCATAGTTAATCGTATCCTCAAGCCTATCGCTCTCTCCAGCTTTCAACAGAGGAAGATAAAGCTCTATATCAAGCTCAAAGGTACCTTCCTTTTCTTTTTCAAATTCATAAACACCATGCCTAGCAGGTATCTTTAAGTTTTTTATTCGGATGCTATCCATTGATATTTATTTTAAATGAACGATTTTTTGAGTACTAATAAAATCAGCTGCTGATAATTGTATAAAATAAATACCAGTAGCATTATTATTTGAGTTCCAAAAGATCGTATGAAAACCAGAGGTTACTCTATTATTAATTAATGTTTGTATACGCCTACCATTTATATCTAGTATATCTATTGTCATATCAATATCACCAATTTTAGGATCTATATAATAGTCCATCCTTATACCTGAGTTAAATGGGTTCGGATAGGCCTGTCCGACAGAAATTTTATTTGCGATAATATTATTAATACCAGCGGTTGTATAGCTAACTTCTTTGAGAATCCATCCTTCTGGGTCAAGGACTACACTTTCAACCAGAAAATCTAAACCAGAAAATTCGTATATCTGGGTCGATCCAGAATTATTTACTACGATGGTAGTATCTTGGACTAACGGCCCCTGGCTTCCACTTAATGTAATATCTATGGGCATTGAAAAATAACCGGTTGACTGTAACTGATCAATGTTTACCTTATAAATTCCTTCTCCCTCATGCCACCAAGATAACTGATAATGGGGGTGTCTATCACCATATATCCACTGATCAAAAAAGTCATCAAAATCTAATCCGGACACGCTCTCACAAACATTTTGAAAGTCAGATGTTGATGCAACATTATATGCAAGTGAATCGTTTGATGCATAGGATCTAAGTATATTAAAAAATATATTGTCTCCAACGATATGTCTTAGCATGTGTAAAACCCATGATGATTTATTATAAGATAAACTAGAGTTGAATATAATTGAATTAGAAGACGGATTTTCTACATAGACCGTTCCGCCTCCATAATACGAATGATTATTCATAAAACTAAAATAGGCTTCCTCTCCATCCTGATACTCAACCCAAAGAGCCTGACAGTATCTAGCGAAGCCCTCATTGAGCCAAATATCATGGAAAGATTTACACGTTATCATATTACCCCACCAGCTGTGTCCGAGTTCATGGGCGATTAAGTTTTGTGAATACCCTCCCATGCTGGTTAGGGTCTGATGCTCCATTCCGCCGCCCCATCTGAAATCAGCATGACCATACTTTTCATTGATAAATGGATATTCTCCAAACAGTTCTGAAAAAAGTGCTATCATATCCTTTGTAAGCAAATAGTTTGAGTATGAACCTTCATAGCGATCTGGAAAAACATAGTTCTCAATAGTCATCGTATCATTAGAAACTGAGGATATATATTGATCATACCAAACGGTGTAAGGGTATATTGCCAATGAAACTAAATACGTGGTTATAGGATAAATTTCTTTCCAGTGATATATTTTTTTATTCTCACTTTGGGTCATACTCTGGAGGATGCCATTGGATGCGACAATAAAATCTGGATTACTTGGTACGGTTACAATAATATCCACCGAATCCGCCTTATCACTAGGATCATCCTTACTTGGCCACCAGCTTCGAGCACAATAGGCTTCTGACAGAGTCCACACATGATCTATTCCTAGGTGCTCATCAAACTTAAACCCACTAGCTCCACAGTATTCGGGAGAACCATGATAAAAAATAGTAACTGAAAAATCATAGCCCTCTGGTATTGCAGCAAGTGGAGCAGGTATATTAATCAAATCATCCTGATGGGTAAATGTAGATACTTCCCCATTATATTTTACTGAGTCCACAACCATATTATTTAATAAATCAAACTCAAAGGAATCGGGCTGGTTCATTCCGATAGAACCTTCAATGATCACGGATCCAGAAATAATTTCTGAATCAAAGTCTATGTCAAGCTCAATACCATAGTATGAGATATCTAACTTATCTTGATTCTCTGTTAGAGTTGACTTAGCATTTAGCCATCGATTGGCTGACCCTTCGCGACTACATTCATGCTTGAGTTCAACCTGGGCGATAGTTATAGAACATATTATTAGGAAGAAATAAAATAATTTTCTCATTTTCAAAAGAAAGTACTTATATGAGTATATCCTATCCATGGTATAATGATATATAATATAGAGTCTCTGATTAGATAAAAAAGAAAAAAGGCTAGAAGAACTTTCCAACCTTTTTCAGATAATAACTCTTTTATACCCCCTCGCTGGTATGCATCCAGCCAGGATTGCATAAATCGAGGTCTAAAGAATGACATTAATTATCCTTGGGTTTGATCTTCTTGAATTGTAGATCCTCAAATTTTTCTAACAGTGTGCTACCAGCAGCTTGTTGAAAACGGAATGCAAACTCAAGCGCCTCAAAAAACGGTTTATTCGCATACTCTCCATGCGCATAGAATTCATCAACCCATTTTACCATTTGATAAATATCAACCTGATTCAAATGATCAAAAATACCATAAACCAATTCAGCTCTGTTATCATAGTACCACTCTGTAATTCCACCATAGCCAATATCTTTTTTTAACTCTGTGTGGGTCTCATAAACCTGAACAAGATAGGAAAAAAGAAAGGTCTCCTTTTCCTCAATCGTTAATGTTTTCCAGTAGGTAACAACAGGTGACAATGCCACATCATTATTCTGGCCTTGTTGCCCTAATAGTATTCCTAGTAAGCTAAGAATAAGAAGATATTTCTTCATGGCTTCCTCTTTTGTTAAAAAATGCTTAAACAACACCCTAATTATACAATCTAGATAAAATCAGGAACAACGTTAAACAGGGACAGAATCAATCCAGTCTCCGTGTTCTTTTATTAGATCAATAAGTGCATCTACGGCTCTATCAGTGGGAATATTTCTCTTCACTAAATCCTGACCTTTATAGAGGGAAATAAATCCAGAACCGGTTCCAACATAACCATAATCTGCGTCAGCCATCTCACCTGGGCCATTGACAATACATCCCATTATACCAATTTTTACTCCCTTAAGATGATTGGTGACTTCTCTAATCTTACTTGTAGTCTCCTGGAGGTCAAACAATGTTCTACCGCATGATGGACATGATATATATTCTGTTTTTGAGATGCGCATTCTGGATGCCTGTAGAATGCCAAACACTGTCTGATTAACAAGACCTTTGTCAGAGCCAAATTCTAACCAAACGCCATCTCCAAGACCATCAATCAGCAATGAGCCAATATCTATTGAGCTTTTTAATTGAAAGTCTAAGTTTGCACTAGTATTGTAGGTTCTATTAATTATTACTGGAACTCTAACACCTCTGTTCATCATATCAATAATAAACTTTCGCTGTACCATGATACTATGAGCATCAGAATTCATTAGTATCACAACAACTGTTTTATCTTCAATTAATAGCTTATTTATTTCATCTGTATATATTTTTTCCTCTACAAATATAAAGTTTAATATATCTGACCTAGCCGATGCTTTTTCGTAACTATCAATATCAAAAACTGGATACGAAAATATATTGTTATCCCATACTCCCGAATTTTGAACAATCGAAAGAGTCCCTGGTAACTCAAATTCTATTTTATTATCTCCTACATAAATATAATCTACTGCCTGGTCAGATAGGTGCCACTTATCTTTATCTTTAGAGTATAAATAACCAAGAGAAGATAGATCCTCAGGCTTAATAATATTCAAGTTTGATAGGTTCGCGAATACTCGAGGAACGTCTTCAGAGCCAATATTATTGACCTTCATGGTTTTTCTCTTCGAATGAAAATACGGATCATAGGGCAACGAATTAATTCGCCCTAAAGAATCAGTACTAAAGCCTCTATCATAACGCGCTGCCAGAATCTTGGCTACTGGAATCTCGTTTTCTGGTTCTTCAGTTAAAGAGACTCTAATTGTATCACCTATACCATCTTCTAAAAGAGTGCCGATACCTACTGATGATTTAATCCTACCATCTTCTCCTTCACCAGCCTCTGTTACTCCAAGATGCAACGGGTAGTTCATGCTCTCATCTGCCATCTTTTTTACCAATAGTCTATAAGCCTGTACCATAACCTGGGTATTACTGGCCTTCATTGATAAAATAATATCATAATAATTCCAATACTCACATATCCTTATAAATTCCATGGCCGACTCTACCATCCCTAATGGAGTGTCTCCGTAACGGCTAAGTATCCGATCAGATAGAGAACCATGGTTGGTACCAATACGTATTGCTGTACCATGCTTTTTGCAAATTTTCACTAATGGTGAGAATCTATTGTTTATTCTTTCTAGTTCATTTTCATAATCTCTATCTGAATAGTCGTGTAACTCAAATTTCTTTCGATCCGCAAAATTTCCAGGATTAATTCTAACTTTTTCAACTATTCTGGCAGCTACTTCTGCCGCATTTGGAGTAAAGTGAATATCTGCAACCAAGGGAGTATTATGTCCACGCTTTCTAAGACCATGATGAATTAGTTCTAAGTTTTTTGCTTCTTTAATACTTGGTGCAGTTATCCGTACTATCTCACAACCTGCCTCTATCATTCGGATTGATTGCTCAATTGTTTCATCTGTATTCATCGTATCTGTTGTAGTCATGGACTGTATACGAATCGGATTACTACCGCCAACAGATACATCACCAACCATAACCTCCCGAGTAGGCCATCTTTGATAGCTTGTTAGATTTGAGCAATATTTCTGAATATTATTTACTTGTTTCATTCTCTAAATATGGTGTGCTTAAATATTGTTTTGATTGTTTAATCGCATAGGAAAAATTATCCAGATCAATGCAATTTTTGTAATACTCTACCGCTGTCCTTCGTTCTCCCTGCATGTCTAACACCTTTGCTTTGAGCAAAAATAAATTACCGAGAATAATATCAAGCTCTCCAGAATAATTTTCTATTGCATTATCGATAAGCGGTAATGTTTCTAGAAATTTATTTTCATGAAATAATAGTAGCGCTTTTTCATAGTCAAGGTATGGACCATACCAGTCTTTTTGACGTTTTGTCAATAGCTCATGCCTTTTATCCAATACTTCAATCAAATTTTTTGCATCAACTAGCATATTTGTCTTTATCAATGACTCTAGGTATAAAATATTATAATAAAAGTTATTAGGAAATTCTTTAGATAGTCTACGAGTAAAAGGAACCGCATCATAAGGCGTATCCTCTAGCCATAAATATATAAAAGATACGATACCCGAAGCCTCAATCCAGGCCCACTTACTGTTTAATGCAGCATTTGTTATTTTTTCTAGTGCCAGATCCTTTGAGGTCTCAAGCCCATACAGATTTACCGCCCAACGAATAAAGATATTACTCACACTAGCATAGTATTCAACAATCCCGATAGGAAGCTGTGCATCAATTAAATTAGGATTTTCTTGAGCTACTTCTTCAATAATTGAGAAACCTTTATAGGCTTCAATAAGTACAGAGAACCAGTCTTTATTCCCCAGGCTTGATCGTGCCCTCAGACCTCTAGTAGATCCTAGATATAACCTGTATTCATTATTCTCTGGGTGCTCTTTTACTAAACGATTGTATACAGGTTCTATCTTAGCTAGACTATTGTCCAAAGTATCATAGGTCGACTCTATGGGATCTATTCCCTGACTGACATAATATTTTGCAGAAGACCAAATAAAATGAACTCCTGGATGATCTGGATATTGACTACGTGCCCTATTTAAAGTATTAATTGACAGCTCAAACTCGTAATTATAAAATGCCCTAACCCCTTCCATTACCAAGGAGTCTCCGTCATTTTCTAGCGCAAAAGTAAAGCTTATGATAGATAGGAGACAAACAATTGATCTTATCATAGGCGAGTATTATAGGGTGTAATTATTACAGATTATGATCCTTGTTCCGAGAGTATTAACCAGCCCTGTGACTCATTATTATCTGGCTTGATACTCATACTCTTTTTCCAAGAACTGCGAGCTAAATCCTTTTCATCCATATTCCAGTATGTGAGACCTATGCCTAGGTATGCTTGTGCATTATTAGGACTAAGCTCAATGACCTCCTGGTATGCTGCAAGCGATTCTCGATACATTCTTTTATCACGATAATAGCCACCGAGAGTAGACATAGAACTCGCTAGCCACAGACTTGAATTTGGATTTACAGAAAGAGCATTCTTAAATGATTGTCTTCCCATTGCTGGATTTCCCAATCGATTGTATTCAATCGCTAGGATATAATATGTTTGAGGCAATAAAATCCTGACAACTTCATTATCAGGCTTATAGTGTAATAAGTCTTCCCATGATGCAGCTGCTCTTCCCCACTCTTGAGCCTTAAAATAACTTAGGCCTTGCATATATCTTGAGTCAGTGTCCTCAGAATCAAGATATATTACATCGCTGAATGATAGTGCAGCATATACATATTTACCAATATCAAAATAAAGATTCGCCAAAGAAACATGTGACTCTTTATCCTTTGCATTTAGTTTGATAGAACGCTGAAATGCAGACTTAGCATCTTCTACATTACCCATTGACAATTGTGTTTCACCAATTAACTGTAAAAAACCATTGTGAGTTGGAAAATTCTTATGACCTTCTTCAGACAAACGAAGTGCATCGGTGTAGTTGCCCTCTACTAGACGCTGCCTAATAATCGTTAGCTTCTGTGCAGGACCATCAGGTACCCTCTCAGATGACATACCTAAAATCTGATTGCTTAGTGCCTTCTGATCAGGATTATTTGTATACATGGCCATGGCATCGACAGTACCCTTATGGTCAGGGTTAAGCTCAAGCGCCTCTTCAAAAGATTGTCTGGCCTTTTCATACTCTCCGAGCATAGCATAAAATGATCCCAAGTAAAAATGAGCATCAGGATTTGTAGGATGTTTTTTTATTTGTCTTAGATAAATATCCTTAGCACCTTCCCAATTACTAACAGACTCATAATGAAGTCCAAGCTGCCGTTGAATGTATATATTATTCGGGTTGTTCCGAGAATCAGCCTCATAATCACCCGTGGTTAAAAATGGCAAACTTTCAATATTTTTAATTTTCTTTTTTGGCTTTTCAGCGTAGATATATCTGGTAGCCTTTGCCATTTCTTTATTGGACGCTTCTAACTGTCCTGTTAACTGGTAGAGCTCATCCGCATATGCAGCTACATTAATCTTTGGCCCTTTGTTAATTATTGGAGGACTTGTAGAAGCAGCAGGCGCAGATTTTTTTTTCTTCTTACTTGATTTTTT
>Ga0209019_1000340_pt1 | contig 24012 bp, 21 predicted proteins | sample METZYME_3_300m_FD_187549 | JGI IMG/M metagenome (GOLD analysis project Ga0209019, IMG submission 187549) | Marine microbial communities from oxygen minimum zone in mesopelagic equatorial Pacific - METZYME_3_300m (SPAdes) (version 2) | ecosystem: Environmental > Aquatic > Marine > Oceanic... | reverse complement strand
CCGGATTTTTTTAATTCAGCGGCCTGAAGTATTGTATCCACTGATTCCTCACGTGCGATATCAAGAAAACCACAAGTGTTGACTATGATAGTATCCGCCTTATTAGGTTCATCAATTACATCAAATTTACTATGTTTAAGTCCACCAAGTAGAATTTCAGAATCAACCAAGTTTTTTGCGCAACCGAGACTAATAAGATGCAATTTTTGTCTTTCTTCACTCATCAATCGTACCAATTATGGAATTTACATAATATTCCTGATCAAATATTTCAAAGTCTTCTATATTCTCGCCGATCCCAAAAAATTCTACGGGAATATCTAAATCTTCGTTCAATGAGAAAACAATACCACCTTTAGCTGTTCCGTCCATTTTTGTCAAGATTGCAGCATCAATATCTATATAATTCGAAAATTCCTTGGCCTGAAAAAGCGAATTCTGTCCCAGGTTAGCATCAATAGTAATCATTGTTTTCACAGAATAGTCTTTAAACTTTTCTACAATGGTACGTTTCATTTTCTCTAATTCTGTCATTAGGTTTTTATGCGTATGGATCCTTCCTGCTGTATCAACAACCACAATATTAGAATCATCATTTTGTGCGGCTTTTATTCCATCATAAATAACGGCTGATGGATCCTTTGCAAATTGGCTGCTTACCAAACGGACACCAATTCTATTTGACCAAATCTTTAATTGCTCTAAAGCCGCTGCCCTATATGTATCTGCCCCAACTAAAATAACACTTCTTCCCATTGACTTATAATAATGCGCTAATTTTGCTGCAGTTGTAGTCTTCCCGGTACCATTAACCCCTACTATCAGAAACACATATGGTTTATTTGGTAATTCATGAATTTCTTCCGGTAAAATTGAGAGCATATGTATCCGGACTGCATTTATAAAATTTTTTGTTGCGTTTGTTTCTACTACTTTAATAATACCAGAAGTTGTATGAATTCCAAGATCCGCTGTAATTAATGCATCTTCAAGCATTTCCAGCGTTTCTGGTGTAACCCGTTGTTTTATTAAAGTGTTAAACGCACCAGCTATACCTTTACGCGTTTTTGATAACGCCTGGAATAACTTAGTTATCACGAGTCTCTTGTAGTGTTTTATACTCTATGATAAATGTTTTAAAGTACTTTATCCAGCTAATAATTAATAAACATGACGCTATAACTAAGGTCAAAAATGGAAGGTAAGGAACGCCCTGGATATGGAAAATATGTAAGAAAACACCGAGAGTTGTAATTCCAGCACCCCATTTTCCCCACCAATTTGAATGTAGTACAAAATGCGTATGGTTCAATAAGTAAATCGCAGGCAGCGCTATAGAAACGTACCTAACTAAGTAAAAAGTAAAGAACCATTTTGGGAATCGACCTTCATAGACCATAAAGGCTGTCACAGCTAGTATAACAATAAAATCTGCAATTGGGTCAAGCCATTGTCCAAGATGAGTCACGCCATGTGATTTCCTTGCTACCCAACCATCTAACGTATCCGATAAAATAGCTATTACAATTAACCAGAAAGTGAGGTGAAGTTTTTCCGGGTCCTTCAATGTAAAAATAATAGGAACCGCCAATAATGCACGAACAAGGCTGATGAAATTTGCCAGTGTTAAGATCCGTGATGGATCTGTTATACGTGATTGTTGATTATCGTTGTTCACGGACTAAATCAGGATTTTGCATGATACTTTTTGTATCTAATTCCAACACTTTATCACATATACTGTTGATAAATTGTTCATCATGCGAAATAATAATACAATGTTTTTTATTTAATATTTTGTTGATGAAACGAGCTAAGGTTTGTTTCTGCCGCCAACCTAAACCAAAAGTCGGTTCATCAAGAATGATTAATTCATAATTACTGCATCCTAAAAGAATTATAATCGCCAAACGCAAAGCAGTCCATTGTACATCAAAGGCCGGTTTATGTTCAATTATTTTCCAATTAATTTGATAATCATTCATCATATTCAAAGCTTGGTTAACTAACAGTGGGTTCAATTTTCCGAAATGCTGCAAATCAAGAAGAAATTCACCAAGCGTAACTGTACCTAACATTTTTTCTGGAAATTGATTTAAATATCCTATACTAGGCGATTCTCCATCAATTTCTAACTGAAATTCGCCCGAATAATCAGGAAGTATACCGCTGAAGATTCCGGCAATTGTGGTTTTACCTGAACCATTAGCACCAATGATACCAAAACAGCGTGTTTCTAAAATTTCAATACTTAAATCATTAAGGATTGTTCTTTTATGATCATAGAAATATGTTAAATGATTGACGATCAAACGCAATTTCCCGGCAGGATAATTATTGCGCTGATATTTTGGCAATGATTTACTTTTAGTAATTTCAGTAAATGAATCAAGTGTTAGTTCCCAGACAGAATCGCCAAACTTTAAATCTGAAATATCCGATGTGAACCATAAAATAATACTACCAGTATCTTTAATATAATTATCTAGACGCTTTACCTGGTCTTTCTTTGCTTTATTATTTAAAAATGATAGCCCATCATCTATTATAATTAAGCCAGGCTTTACGCTTAAGGCAGTCGTTAAGTTGAGCAATTCCTTCTCACCACCACTTAGTGTTACCGGGTGCCTTGATCCATCATCAATGAAATCCAACTTATTCTTTATTTCATCGACGAAATATGTAACTTCACTAGGATTTGAAAATATACATTCAGGCGAAAAAGCCAATTCTCCATCTAGGGTCGAACTTACAATTTGACTTTCTGGATTTTGGAAAACAGGAATCGTTCGCGTTGGTTTTTCATGAATTTTCAAATCAAAGTTTCTTATCTCTGTATACATACCACACAATTTTTGGAAAAATATTGATTTCCCAACGCCACTTTCACCAAAAATCAAATGTAACCCTGATGAAAATTTGACTTCATAATTCTGTCCGAATTTTGGAAACTGAATATGAAACTTTAAAATATTAGTCACGAATAATCCCTCTAACTACCCTTGTTGCAGCACCTATATTCTTATGAATAACATCTGTTGCTGCTAAACTAGCTGGTATTATTTTTGAGTTATCACTTAACAACATATTTATTTTATCAAATAATTCTTGGCCATTATCTATAGCCCAACCACCGCCAGAATTTATCAATTCCTCTGCTTCATGGAAATTCTCATATTTTGGACCAAATAAAATTGGTAGTCGTGCTATTGCTGGTTCCATTACATTATGGATTCCACTGGAGAAACCGCCCCCTACATAAGCTATAATCCCATCCCAATATAAGTGCGATAACACACCAACAATATCCACTACAATTACCTGAGGATCATCTTTGTCATAAGGTGTTTGTTTGCTAAATACATTAACCTTATATCCCTCTTCATTAAATCGTTGTATCGAAGCATTAATTACAGAAGCAATTGGTTCATGTGGCACCCATAGAATTGATAGGCTTTCATGATCATTTAACAATTGTAATACACTATCATATATAACTCTTTGATCTTCATCATGTATACTGGCAAATATTATTCTCTTTTTTCGACTCAGTACTGATTTGGTATGTTCCATTGTAAATTTATCCGCTGTGCCCTTTACGTGATCATACCTGGGATTCCCGAGAACTCGCACAGTCGTATTACTTGAATTTTTAAGCATCAATTCTAGATGATTGTGATCAGATTTAGTAATAGTATAGATTGAGTGGAAATCCTTGTAAACATGGTGATAAAAGTTTCGCACCACAGGTAGCAGTTTTCCTGTCTCTTTTTTAAACCTTGCTGCAAACAATACTGTGGGAATTTCAAGTTCATTAGCAGCCCAGATAAGATTGGGCCAAATATCATAGGATGCAAAAATTAGTTTTTCAGGCCGTACTAAATGCAATGCTGATTTAACGGCCCAGTAAAAATCAAGCGGTAGATAGATTTTACAATCAATAGATTCATCATTTACGTGATTATAACCCGATGGTGAAAAAAAGCTGACAATTATTTTAGCATGAGGCTCAACCTCTTTTAGTCCTAGTAGCACCGGTTTTGTCTGCAGGAATTCACCGTGGGATGATGTATGAAACCAATAAATTTTCTCACTCTCACTCAAATCATTGATGTAATTTTTTAATACTTTCCTTGAATGAAACCGGCCCAATAAACCAATCCTTAACTTTTTGTTGAAAAATATACCAATTAAACAAATAATGACCATTATCGGTATTACTATGAATTCATATAAAAAATACCAGAAATATTTCATCTGCCAAGCACACCTAGAACTGCACGATGGACATCTTCTGTAGATATTTCAGTCATACAATATTGGTGTGAACGGTAGCAGGGGCGCTTGCCATTTTGACTACATGGTCTGCACCAAATATCTTTTTCAATTACTACTGAACTATCCAGTGAAATACCGCCTCCCGTTTGTGCATTAGTTGGCCCCATGACCATTGCCACTGGTACATCGAGCGCTTCGGAAGCATGTACCATACCTGTATCACTGCCTATTGTCATTTCTCCTAAGGAAATGATAGCTAGAGATTTCCTTATATCTAATTTTCCATGCAAATCTAGAATCTGTGTACTTTTATTATTAGCTATTGCACTGCAAATCCTATCATTTCCACTGCCAATAATAATTATACTTAATCCTAGTTTATTTATTATCAAATTAACTAGCTCTTTGTAATGATTAACTAGCCAAGTCTTCTGCGGCCAGGCAGCACCGGGTACTAATGTTATGTATGATCCTGTTAAACCTTCTTTCTTTAAAAAAGATTTAATTTCAATCTGCTCATTCTTCTGGATTACTAGCTTAGATTTTGGGACTGGATATTCATTATCCAATATTTTATCCAGACATTGGTGGTATAGCCACCTTTGGGAAAATTCATTAGGAAAATGATTTTTCTTTAGTTCAATGAGTTTAAATCTTTTCCAACGTGGTTTTTTATATACTACCTTTTTAGTAGTTTTGAATTGGCGGCGAATAATCTGAGATCTAATAACATTGTGTAAATCTATAATCAAATCATATCCTTTAGCTGCTAACATTTTGCCGATCTCTTTTAGTCCTTGGTATTTCATTTCACGTGGGATATGTATTATCCGATTTATATCAGGATGATCTAATAATAGCTCTGCATAATCATCTAGCGTAATTACATCAATTCGTGTCTCTGGAAAACGATAACGTAATGACTTTAGCGGTGATGTTAATTGCACAATATCGCCTATAGAACTAAATCTGAAGACCAAAATGGCCCGCGGGTCTTTCATATTAATAATTTCGGCAAGAATTGAAAATTACAAGATCCGCTAAGGATTGCTTGTAAGGAGAATCTGGATATTCATCCAAAATATCTACTGCTTGATTACTGAATTCATCTATCTTTTGACTAGCATATTCAAACCCACCTGACGCATGAACTAGTTCTTTTAATACAGTAATTTCTTTTTGTGATTTCTTTTTGAGGTTTAAAATCTTTTTGACTTGTCTCGATTCAGATTTGGATAGCGTGGAATATGAATGTATAAGAGGTAGAGTAATCATATTTTTTTTAACATCGGCCCCAAAATTCTTACCAGTATTTGATTCAGCACCAAGCATATCAAATAAATCATCTTTAATTTGAAAGGCCATGCCAAGTTTTTCACCAAAAATACGCATCCTATCACGGTCTTTATCAGCCTTTGTTGATGTGATGGCTCCAAGTTCGCAGGACGTCGAAATGAGACTGGCAGTCTTTTTATAGATCATATCATAATACACTTTTTCTGTCATTGACCTGGTAAGACTTTTTTCAATTTGTAGGATCTCACCGGAACTTAATTTTTCGGCAGTTTCAGATATAAGCGTCAGTGCTTCAAAATCTTTGATGCCAACTAGATTTATGAGTGCTTTACTAAAAATAAAATCCCCCATTAGAACAGCAACCTTGTTTTTCCATACCCTATTGATTGATGGAAAGCCGCGACGGGTTGTCGCTTCATCAACAACATCATCATGAACCAATGTTGCAATATGAAGTAATTCAATCATTGCAGCAGCTCGATAGCTATTTAGTCCAGGTTTACCACAGGTTCTAGCTGCAAGAATCGTTAATATCGGTCTAATATGCTTGCCTTTGTGCCGCAATATATATTTCCCTACCGTATTCACAAGACGAACCTCTGATCTAAGAGCATCGCGGAATTCCATCTCAAACAGTTTTATATCTTCGAAAATAGGGGCAGTAATCTCTTTGAGTGTTTTTAAATTATTTACCATATTAAATATTACTACTATTAGTACGCTATTTACTACGGTTTACCATCCAGGAAACACCAATGCTAATTTCATACAGAAAAGCCAGTGGGATTGATATAAAAATAAGACTGATTGGGTCTGGAGGAGTTATAAAGGCTGATAATACAATTATAACTACGATAGCATGGCGGCGGTAATGACGCATAAATGCAGGCGTTAGAAACCCTATTGCACTTAGGATAAATACTACTATTGGTAGTTCAAATATTACGCCGCTACCAAATAAAAGCATTGTGATAAAACTGAAATAATAATTAATAGAAAAATTATTTTTTACCTCCATCATTCCCATTGAGGTGAAAAATTCCAGTGAATATGGTATTAAAATATAAAAAGCGAATACTATCCCAACCAGAAATGCCAAATAACTAAAAAAGACAAGCGGAACCATTACCTTTTTCTCATCATTATGCAAACCTGGACCGATAAATTTCGCTATTTGATATGTCAAAACTGGTATTGCCACAACAATACCACCAAACAAAGCCACGCCCCATTTGATCATAAACATACCCTGGACCTTTAATACTTGTAGGTCAGGTGGGTTAGATAAGTTATGGATAGGTGCAATCAGGAATTGCATTATTGCATCAATGAAAAGAAAACAAAATGAACCGCCAAATAATATAGCGATTATGCTTTTTAATAAGCGCCAGCGCAATTCCTCTAAATGTTCAAGGAATGACATCTGATTGGTATCATTATCATTCATGATTTAAAGCTTTTTAATATATCGTTTGCGATACTATAGGGTGATTCCGTGATCGTATCTAAGGATTTTGTTGCATCCTCCAATTTTCTAATCCTATCTGTAGTCCAAAATTCACCCAACAGCTTGTCCTGTATCAATTTTTTCACTCGATTACGATATCGTTCTTTCTTTTTCTTTACCAATAGACCATAACGATCAAGCTTTTCAAGATGATTAAAAATACCATCGAATAACTTATCCATACCCTTCCCTTGGCTGGCAACTGTAGCGTAAACAGGTGCATCAAGATTGCTCTTATTACCCACAGTATCTATCATGGAATTCAATGTATCTGCCAAACGATCTGCTCCTTCACGATCAGATTTATTAATAACAAAAATATCCGCTATCTCAAGTAAACCAGCTTTCATTAGTTGTATCTCATCACCCGATTCAGGAACTAGAACCAGGATCGTTAGATCTGCAGCTTTTGCTATATCATATTCACCTTGGCCAACACCAACAGTTTCAAAAATTATAATATCTTTCCCGCTTGCTGCTAAAATATCACCTGCTTCTTGAGATTTGCGTGCTAATCCCCCAAGATTTCCATGCGTACCCATGCTTCGGATAAAGACACTTTTGTCATTAGTATAATGATTCATTCTTACCCTATCACCAAGTAGTGCGCCGCCGCTGAATGGACTTGATGGATCAATAGCAATTACTCCAATGGTTTGATTCTTTTTGAGGAAACGTTTTATTAACTCATTTGTAATTGTACTCTTGCCCGCACCAGGAGGACCTGTGATGCCCAATCGAATTGCCTCTTGAGCTTGATCGTATAATTCTATAAATCTTTTTTCGTGCACATAATCATCATTTTCAATGCGTGTAATAACACGAGAAAGAATACGATGATCATTGGCCTTTATTCCCTGGATGATAACCTTTTCCATTAGATTTTAAAGCCTTTTGGTAAGGCAGGGTCTATGAAAAAGCTTTGGTAAACTGATTGAAATTATAGATTGTTAGCTTGCGACCTTCACGAGCTAATAGACCTTTTTCCTCCAACAATTTGAAGGTACGGGACACTGTTTCTCTTGAGGTACCAGCCATATTTGCAATATCTTGCTGGTATGGCAAATTTTTAATCTTTACACTTCCTCGCTTTATAGTACCAAGTTCCTCCGCTAACCGGATTAAAGTAATACCAATACGCTGTTCTACATCGCTCAAGGATAAACTCTCTATTTGCTGATCACTTTTTCGGATTCTCTGAGTTAGCTCCTCCAGCAAGCTAATTGATATTTTTGGGTATTCCTGAAGTATTTCCAAAAAATCATTTCTAGCTAAAGTCAACACTTCTGAAGCTTCTAATGCTACAACATTCGCAGATCTGCCCGCACCATCTAATAAAGACATTTCACCAAAAAAATCAGATTCACCTAACATAGCAAGTATTACCTCTCGCCCATCATCGCTAAGTCTGGTAATTTTTACGCTCCCCCCTCCAATAACAAAGAAGGTCTGTCCTAAATCATCTTCCAGTAGTATCATCTGGCCTTTTGTAAACGCCCGTAGAACCATTCTTTCAGCAATTTTATTCAAATCTGATGCTGACAAATCTGAAAATATTGGCACAGATTGCAACAAGGATAATTTATCCATTATATAAAATACGTTTTCTTTATATTAATTCAAAATGGTCCAAGAACTAAACTTGTTTAGCTATAATAAAAAATACTACTACTAATCCTTATTGATTCCCATCCTGATTAAGAATAAGTTCCCGGTCAAGTTTTTAACCAATAAATATTTATTTATGGATAGACACCCTCAACAAATAAAACGGGAAAGACAGGATAAGAAACGTCGTGTAATTAATATTGCTCAAATGTCTAAACTGAAGACAGCCATAAAAAAGGTTACTTTAGCTACAAATAGTGAAAAAGCTGAAGTTGATTATCGTGAAGCTGTAAAGCAAATTGATAAAGCCGCCAGCAAAGGTTTGATAAAAAAGAATACTGCCGCTCGTCGCAAGTCACGTATTACGCGTCACCTTAATTCATTGACGAAATAGAAGCCGACTCTTCCCTTTAATATATAATTTATTCTATCTATAGGCCAGGTGATTACAAAGGGTGCTTACTCATCTAAAATCTGGTAATTTGGTGCTTCCTTGATAATCTTAACTTCATGAGGATGACCTTCCTTTACGCCCGCACTAGTAATTTGAACAAATTTTCTTTTTTTATGAAAATCGAGAATAGTCTCTACACCACAGTATCCCATTGATGCTCTTAATCCACCAATAAGTTGATGAACTGATTTACGTACTGATCCACGGTACGGTACCATACCTTCAATACCTTCAGGCACTAACTTTGTAGCTTCAGCGCCCTCTTGAAAATATCTGTCACCACTACCTTCTTTCATGGCCCCAAGAGAACCCATTCCACGATAAGTTTTATATTGCCTGCCTTCAAATAAAATAGTTTCCCCTGGGCTTTCATCCATACCTGCAAAGAGGTTGCCAAGCATAACAGCACTGGCACCTGCAGCCAATGATTTAGCAATATCACCACTGAAGCGAATGCCACCATCTGCAATTATTGGTAAACCGTCCTTATTTGCTTCTTCTGCACAATCCATTATGCTGGATAATTGGGGCACGCCTACGCCAGCAATTATACGAGTAGTGCAACTTGCACCAGCACCAATACCCACTTTTGGACAATCAACTCCAGCATCAATTAAAGATCTTGCACCTTCTCTAGTTGCGATATTCCCTGCAATCAAAGCCATTGAACCTATGTTGGATTTCAATTTTTCAATTAATTTTAATACACCTGTTGAATGCCCGTGAGCAGTATCGACGACCAATACATCCAGGCCGGAATTTTTCAAAGCCTGCGACCGTTCAATTGCTTCATCATTCACACCTATAGCTGCTGCAACCCGTAAACGCCCGTTATTATCTTTACAAGCATGTGGGAATTGCTCTTTTTTCTGTATATCCTTCACAGTAATTAGTCCAGCTAATGATCCATCTTTATCAACAACTAATAATTTTTCGATACGGTGCCTTTGTAATATGTCCTTTGCTTTTTCCAATGTAGTACCGACTGGTACTGTAACAAGGTTATCCGTCGTCATACGATCCTTAACACTAAGATCTAAGTTGGTTTCGAAGCGGATATCCCTATTAGTTATAATCCCAATTAACTTTCCCTTTTCGACAACAGGTAATCCACTTATGTGGTAATGACCCATCATTTCTTTTGCTTCTCGAATGGTCTTTTCCGGAGTCAGGATTAACGGATCCATTATCATACCGCTTTCTGATCTTTTAACCTTGTCAACCATATCTACTTGATCTGATATAGAAAGATTTTTATGAATAACGCCCATTCCTCCCTCTCTAGCAAGTGCAATGGCCATTTCACTTTCTGTCACGGTATCCATTGCCGCGCTTAGCAACGGAATATTCATCGAAATATTCTTGGTAAGGTTAGTCGATAGAATTACATCTCGGGGTAAAACATTTGATGCCTGAGGCACGAGTAATACATCATCAAAGGTATATTTATATACAAATGGTGGTTTATTGGACATATTATTTCAGCTCGTAATTTTTATTCACCCAAGATAGTATCCGATTCGTTTTTATGAGGTCGTTAATAATTTTTATATCTGTATGTAATGGTCTATCACCTTTGGAAAAATGAACATGTTTTTTCAATAGTTTAATAACTGGCTGTGTACAACGGGCCATTTTCAATGGTGCATGAAATAGTTCATTTATTGTTGTCGAAGTAAGTAGTTCAATAGCCAATATATTTCTGACATTATCAATCACCCGTAAACATTTTCGCCCGGCCCAAGGAGCCATACTAACAAAATCCTCTTGTCCTCCAGATGTTGAGATTGTATCAACACTAGCAGGATGGGTCAATACTTTATTTTCTGATACCAAACTAGCCGCAGTAATATGGGCAGTCATGAATCCCGATTCAATTCCTGGATTGGATGCAACAAATGGCGGAACTCGATTCCCAATTCCTTTCATGAAATAATGAAGTCTCCGTTCAGAAATTGACCCTAGTTCTGCTATAGCTATAGCCAAATTATCCATTGCTTGAGCAATCGATTCTGCATGAAAATGCCCGGAATTCATTATTTGATTATTTGGCATTATTAATGGATTATCGCTTACACTATTCGCTTCATTCTGTACAATTGCTCTTGCACCGTTATAATTATCCCTGCTTATACCGTGTACATGAGGGATACAACGAAAACTATACGGGTCCTGTACACGGTCGCAATCTTTATGTGAAAGAACGATTTCACTATCACGCAGAAGATTCCAAATATTAGCTGCAACTAGTCTCTGGCCGGGATGCTGCTTTAATTTATGTATCGATGACTTAAACACGCTACGAGATGATAATGACGCTTCTACTGAAATGGCCCCAACCAAATCCGCCATTTTTAATAAGTTTTCAGCTTCTAGGCAGGCTTTTATTCCTATCGCAGTGGATACTTGTGTACCATTAATCAAACTTATTCCTTCTTTCGGCTGAAGAACTAAAGGCTGTAAATCCACTTCTTTCATAGCCAACATTGCCGGCATAATACGATCCTGAAAATGAACCAATCCTTCCCCAATTAATGGTAGGGACATGTGCGCCAATGGTGCGAGGTCACCGCTAGCCCCAACTGATCCTTGTCTAGGGATTACCGGTAAAATATCATGGTTCAATAAATCTCTAACAAGGGTAACTAATTCGAATCGTACGCCGCTAACACCTTTGGCCCATGTTGATAATTTTAATAATAATATTAACCTGGTAATACCAAGATCTAATGATTTCCCTACACCCGTTGCGTGGGACCTAACTAAATTAAGTTGTAATTTCTGACGATTCTCCTCGTCAATTGTAACTTTACTTAAATCTCCAAAACCAGTTGTTACACCATAGATTTTTTTGCCTTTTTTTAATAATTGTTCTAATCTGCTATGGGATGTATGTATGGCCTTTTTGGAATCAGCATTTAGTCGAACTCTAACAGGTCCTTCCAAGCATGGTAAAAAATATTGTATTGAACGGGATTCTCCCGTAATAGATAGGGCCGACATAGAGTAATCTAACTGTTTGCCCCTATGTCAATCAACCAGAAGACATATTATATTCGAATTTCATTGAGATTTGAAAATGGATCCATTCTCACAGGGATGGAATCACTAAATGATTTGCCGTAGCGTTTTTTCACAACTCGTTCATCCATAACAAAAAAAGCACCAACATCTTGAGTTGTTCTAATTAATCGCCCAAATCCTTGACGAAATTTTATAACAGATTCAGGTACGTTGAAATCAAGGAAAGGATTCTTATCAAGACTTTGCAACAAATTACTATAAGCCTTGATAACAGGCTCACTGGGTACACCGAATGGTAATTTTGCTAATATAAGAATTTCCAATAATTCGCCAGGTAAATCAATTCCTTCCCAAAACGCATTGGTACCCAAAAGGATTCCATTTTTTTTTCGATGCATACCTTGGATAATAGCATGCCGTGAAGAACCCCGTAATTGTGCAAATATGGGCAAATCTCTGCTGTCTGGTTTTTTGCGTAATTCTTGATAAACATTATTTAAAGCATATCTTGAAGTAAATAATGCTAATATCCTTTTATTATGTTTCTTATGTAAATTATATATCAGACTTGCTTGTAATGCTGGGTCCTGTCCATTACCGCCAGCATATTGAAAATATTTGACTTGATCCTCATAATGAAATGGACTTGGGTATACACCGGAATAAATATTTTCAATTTCTCTAGTGTCAAGTCCAGTCCTAGAAAAAAAATAATCAAAGGACTCATCAACTCTTAAAGTTGCAGAAGTTAAAATACAATGATCAACATGAATGAAAAAGGCATCAACTAGATTTTTTGATATATCGACGGGTGATCCATATATAATAAGTTCAAATTCTCCATTATTTCGAAAAACACCCTCCTGCCAATAAACCCAATTTGGATCCTGTTCTTGTGTTAACAGATTTAATAAAGTTAAAATGGTATTCAAACTTTCAATAAAACTATCTATTTGTACCATTATTTCAGAAAAGTCTTCATTATTACCACTACAAGACCGCAGTTCCGAACTCATTTTGTTAAGCTTAATTATTAGTGCATTTATATCATTCATCAACACATTAATCTCATTAAGGAAAACACCATATTCTTCTGTAAGGTTATATATAATGTATTTTTCAGAGTATTTTGCAGAAGGATCAAAACGGTTACTTACATTAAACTCTAGTTCTTTGAAGAGGGTATCCACCGTTGCTTTGCATCCTGAGGTCAACTTTATTAAATCATCTATTATTCCTTTGAGAGAATCTACTTTTTGCGCAACGTAGATTAATTGACCTTTCCATCGCGTAGATGATTTTCCTTCAGGATTTATATTATCAATGGCAGCTTTCATTGGATAGGCGCTAATTGACTTTTCCATTTGCTTATAGGCTGTATCCACTAGATTATGAGCTTCGTCAATAATCACTGTATCATGTTCAGGTAAAATTCCAGGAGATTGTATGTCAGCAAATAGTAATGCATGATTGATAATAACTAGATTGGTACTCTGGGATAAACGTCGAATTTTACCAAAATAACACCCATTGTTTTTTCCACAGATTGCTGTTGTGCAAAACCCAGGTTCACTCCGAATTAGAGACGCTACCTTCATCGGCCTACTATTCCAAAACCCAGCGCATTCAGACAAATCTCCTGTCTTTGTATAATGCATCCAAATGATTACAGGAAGTAAACTTTCAATATCTTTAGATGACAGAATTTTCTTTTTTTCAGCTATCAACCAATTCAAACGTGTCTTACAAACGTAATTTGTACGGCCTTTTAATAAAGTCGCTTTTATGGGTACTTCCAACGCTCTAGAGATGATAGATAAATCCTTATGAAATAGTTGATCTTGCAAATTCTTTGTATAACAGGATATAACCACAGATTTATTAGGCTTACTTTCCATAGAGTGCTTTATCGCAGGGAATAAATATGCTAACGATTTACCAAGACCAGTTCCCGCCTCAAGCACACCAATCCCTTTTGGAAACGATAGGATCTTTAAAATCTCAGCGCAATATTCTATTTGACTGGGTCGCTCTTCATAATTTTCTAATATCTCTGCAACAGCCCCCTGAGGTGAGAAAACATTATTTGTATTATATGTACTAATATTATTCTCACCATCATATTCATAAACATTATCAAATATTGGTTTTTCAATCATTGATTCCAATAGCCCCGATCTAAGATTACCTGACTGTTTCAATTCATCTGCAAGGTTTATATATAGTTTCAAATTTGGGGCATTACACGAACGTATTATATCCAATAATTTTGTGATAGTTTTCAACGGATAACTGGCTGCTTCCTTGATCAATCTTTGAAATATAACGCCACAATTTTCTGTATCTTTCTCAGCGCGGTGCGAACCTGCTGATGAAAATCCAAAATATTCTGATATTGAACCCAAATCATGTACAGGATGAAAGAATAGAAATGTTCGTGATAACTGCAAAGTATCAAACAACGGATTAATTTTTTTTGGTTTTTTAAATCTTTCGCAAAGTGCATCTAAAAAACTTTTATCAAAGGAAATATTATGTGCTACTAAAGGTAAATCGCTTAAAAATTCAAGAAACTCATCAATAATATCTGATTCTATCGGTTTGTCCCTGACCATATTATCTGATATACCAGTTATATCCGTTATAAAAGGATCTATTGGCCGCTCAGGGTTTATTAGTTTAACAAATCGATCAGCCAAGTTTCCATTAACAAATTTGATGGCCGCAATCTCAATAATTCTGTCATCTTCGGGACTTAATCCAGTTGTCTCAAAGTCAAATGCAATATAATCAGAAAGACTTAGGCATCGTAATAGCTGGGGTAATTCCATAGGCTTTTAAGAAAAAAATATTTTAAAATAAAATGCAGGATTAGCCAAATCGCTACGAGGGATTTCATTCGCCAGCATACCGCCGATGATATTTTTAATTCCATCATTTCTAGCTGCTCGATTCATGACAAAGTTTAATAGAAATTTCGATCTGGCTAATTTTTGCAGTTTTGTGCTTATACTCAATTCAGGACCAATTTCGCCCCATAAAATTTTGTCATATTCAGATAAATTATTTTCGCTTAAATCATTTTCGTTGATGGCTTTGCGTGCAATAGTTATTGCATGCTTCGCTGATACCATGGCATTACCTATACCTTCACCTGTAAATGGATCAATCAGACCTGCAGCGTCTCCCAGTAACATAAAACCATTACCATGATTTTTTCGATGCATACTTCCCATAGGTAGATTCCAACCTTTCGGTTTTCCAATTTGTTTTGCATGGGAAAAACGATCTTTGAAATATTCTAGCTGGGTAACAATATCCAGTAGATCTATAAGGTTTTTCTTCTGTTCTTTAATGTTTCTTTTGGATAATCCCAATCCAATATTTGCTTTCCCTTCACCAATGGGAAATAACCAGAAATAGCCAGGGTTTATTTCTTCTAGATAATGCAATTCGATCTGATCAGTTAAACCTTCTATTCCCTCGTAATAACTTCGAATTGCAAAAGCAGTGTGTTCCATTTCCATTTTATATAAATTTAATTTTTGGGCCACAATTGAATTATACCCATCAGCCCCTAGGACCACCGTTGCTGCAATATCTTCTGGATTACCATCCTTGTTTGTTCCGCGAATCCCTACCACAGTGTCATTGTTGATAAGTAAGTCTTTAACTGAAAATCCTTCCTTTACCTCCGTAATCTTTCGTGCCTTTTTAAACAGAAAATAATCAAATATTTCTCTGGGAATTACATACGCTTCATTAATATGGTCAGTGTTAAAGGATTTCGTTAAATCAATATCAAAAATTTTATTTGCAGGACTGCCAAATCTAATCCGACTAATAGAGGCACCTTTAAGAGTTTTTAATTCACTCATTAAGTCAAGATCTTTAAGGATATCGACGACTTTACCTGAAAGTGCATCGCCACAAATTTTATCCCGTGGCCATGTTGACTTATCAACGATAAGTGTGCTCAGGCCCAACCGATTCGCATACAATGCAGCTGTAGTACCTGCGGGGCCGCCGCCCACAATTACTACATCAAATTCCTGCTGTTTTCCCATTAATTAATTATCCGAGAATATTATTTGGATGGAATGCAATGAATAGGAATCTAATCGTAATCCACACCAAATGTTGGATAAACAATATTAAAACGAAAATAATGGTAAAGGCGCAGCAAAAAGAAAAGTGCCCACAATGGTATTAAAAACCACGGAAATCGAACCGCTAAAAATACGGCTGGAATAAATACACCATAGATTCTAGCGCGTTGCAGGTGCCTGACATGTACTGGCATGATTAGTGCTACTATAAGGAAGGGTAAATATACAGTAGAAACCGTGCTTGCCACGGGATCATCAAAATGGAACCCAATAATGGATCCAACAAAGATTAAAAGAGTAGAAAAAACCAGATTTAAAATTCTTGGGCTTGAACCTGCGATTGAGATTGATTTGTCATCTTTTTCTATTAATTCAATCGAAAATACAAGCCATACGGATATATAAAATAATAGGTATGGCACAAAATTCTTAATTACTTCCATTGAAAATTGAAGACCAATTGATCCTAATAGTAGCACCATGGATCCAGTAAGAATAAAATAGAACAACGATTTAATATTTTTTATTTTTTTTGGTGTCGCAGGATGGCGAACGGATAAAATTGTGTATACCGTAACTAAAATAATAATGGAATAAATAAATATCGATCCAGAATTCCAATCCCAATAAACATATCGATTCTCTTGCCCTTTTATAATGTTAAAACCGCTAATAGCCATACACCAATTACCGAACCAATGTAGTGGTTTCCAATTCATAAAATTATCCAAGTTCTTCGACCAATCGGATAATTGACCATATAGATCGCTTTCGGGTTTAATTAAACGGGATACAAGCACAGTAATGTATGTTCAACCAATAATTGGGAAACCTAATAGTTTATCAAAAATTTCATTTAAAATGATAAAACCAATTATTGAGGCTCCGATACTTAATAAAATAGTAACCAATTGACTTGATATTTTAGTGGAATTCATTCCAGTATGTAATTCTTTAACAAATTCATCCACAGTCCAACGTTTAATAATAAATATTGCCATTAACATACCCCCAATAGGCAACATGTATTTGGAAGATAGATAATCCATGAAATCAAAGAAAGACATACCCAAAAACCAAGTAATGTTTAGATTGCCACCAAGTGATAAAGAACAAAATATTCCTACAACAGTAATAATACCACCAAACAAAATAGTTGAGCGGATCCTAGTCCAGCCTTTTTGATCAATAAAATAGGCCGTAACAACCTCAAGAATTGAAATTGCTGATGTCAATGCAGCCATAAAAAGAATAACAAAGAACAAAGTTCCCCAAATATGGCCACCTGGTAGCTGTGGAAAAACTGAAGGCAAAACGACAAATATGAGCCCAGCACCTTCTGCAGGATCAGCACCCAAAGCAAAAACTGTTGAAAAAATTGCTATACCTGCAAGCAAAGCTATAATTGTATCCAAACCGATCACCCAAAGCGCGGAATTCAATAGATTTTCAGTTCTTTTCAGATAACTTCCATACGTTATCATGGTGCCCATACCAAGACTCAGTGTAAAGAATGAATGCCCCAAAGCCAACAAAACAGCTGAAGCAGATAGATCTTCAAACTTTGGTTTAAATAAAAAGGTTAGGCCACTCATTCCATTAGGTAGGGTTAATCCACGGATCGCGAGAACCATAAGTATTACGATTATCGTTGGCATCATGATTTTCGACCATTTTTCGATACCACCCTTCACGCCATTAACAATTACATAAATACAAATCGTCATAAATAACAATTGCCAAAATAGCGGTGCCCATGTACTGGTAATAAACGAATTAAATAAAGCACTTGCAGCATCGGGATTACCTGTTAGCTGAGAGAAGCCACCTTTGAGGGACAAGAATGAATAATTCATTATCCAACCACCCACAACGCCATAGAATGATAAGATGACAAAGGCTGACCCAACACCCAAAAATCCGACCCATTTCCACGAGGATCCTGGGGCAATCGTCAAATAGGCTCCTACAGGACTTAATTGTGTCTTTCTACCTAAAGCAAATTCACCTATTACAATTGATAAACCTACAACTAGGATGCAAATGAGATAAATTAATGTAAATGCTGCTCCACCATTTTGACCTGCCATATGTGGGTATTTCCATATATTACCAATTCCCACCGCTGATCCTGAGGCAGCTAAAATAAATCCTAACCTTGATCCCCAATTTTCCCTAGTTTGATTCATCATTCCTCTTTTTTTTCAACGGGGCTTTGATTATTGCCGAATTCTTCAGCCATAACATCATCAAACGGATGCAAATGTGCGTCTACAACTGCATCTATTAACCCATAAATATAAAGAAATCCAATCCACCATACAGATTTGTTTCGTTTTTCTAAGTAACGATGCTTGGGCAGTGGATATTCAACGTTATTCTCAGCATTATAACTGCTGTATAACTCAGAATTTTTGTACCAATTTACGATTGCTATAACTTCTCCAACCAAAATCAGACCAGCTTTAAGAATTTTACCATTATATAACTGACCACCCCCAGGAAACGCTAGGGCCAATGATGCTGCCTTTTTTGGCGATTTAATTGAAGCGGATGTGTCTGGATACTCTTCTCCCTGCAAAAGTGAAAAGCTGAAACATATAACAAATAATATCCTAATAATAAAAACTGTCAAACTGTCGCTATACATTCAATTTCTATATCAGTACCTGCCGGTAAAGCGGAAACCGCCACGAGGGATCGAGCGGGTGCATGACTTTCATTAATAAATTCACTGAATACATCATTGACAGCAGCGTAATTAGACATATCAGTGAGAAAGACGGTAAACTTGGCAACATTGGATAATGTTGTACCAGACTCTTCCAGTATACTATTCAAATTTTTCATGACCTGTCTTACACGTTCTTTAAAACTACCTTCAATTAAATTGCCAGTTGCTGGATCGATCGCAACCTGTCCAGCTGTAAAAACAAAACCATTTGTAACAATTCCTTGATTATATGCACCAATTGGCAACGGTGCTTTATTAGTATTGATTATTTTACGTTCCATATTTTTTCCTATCCACCCAGGTTCATGCACGCTAGGCCAATATTGGGGTTAAGCAGTCTTTTACCACTACTATTGATATTTGTTAAAATAAATTCGCCTACGACAGCAACTTTTGCTTCAAATAAATGTCCGCCTTTCACTGTCAGATCATGGTCACTGATATTTATATGTGCATGAATAAATGGTTCCTCATCCTTTAATTGAATATTCGCTTGGTATGATGTCAATTCCCAGATATCATGGATCTTATGTGTAATATATTCTTGGTTTTTTAGATCATAGGTTCCTAGCTCAATTTCTTTGATTGCACCTATACCAGAAATTTGACCATTTATTATCTGATGATCTTTGCAAAATTGAGTCAATATAGCCATTATACTTTCACCTTGTTCTAGATAAATAATATATGAATCACCATCTTTTTCGTATTGCATTGTTACTTTTTTACCTTTTTCAATTCTGCTTTAATCAAATTAATGCTCTTTTTCATAGCAGTTTTAAACGATTTACTATTTTTTCCTCCTGCAGTAGCCAAGTGAGGTTTACCGCCACCGCCACCATCCATTTCATTGCCAATTATTTTTGCCAAATATCCCGCTTTGATTCCCTGCTTTATTAGATCATTAGTTACAACGATTACTGCAAACGGTTTATCACCAGCATCAGTTCCCAAAACACCTATACCACTTGGTAGCGCATTCAAAAGTACATCACCCATTTCTTTTAATTCTTCCGTAGAGTTAGCACTGACAATGGCAGTGACAACATTATGATCAGCCACCATCGTACTCTTTTCCAAAATTGTTTTTGGATTAAATGCTGTCGTTGTTTGTTTTTTACGTTTTAATTTTTTTTCCAGTTCTTTTTTCTGGTTAATAAGCTGTTCCACTCTTGAACTTATATCATCAGCTTTTGTACCTAATACGGCTTGCAAATTATGGACGATATTTGCATGATTCTGTACATAGGATACAGCTTTTGATCCAGTAACCGCTACCAGCCTTCTAATACCTGCTGCCAGGCTTGATTCATCAATAATTTTAAATAATCCTATATCGCCGGTGCGATCAACGTGCGTACCACCACATAATTCCTTTGAAAACTCACCAATAGTGATCATACGCACTTTATCACCGTATTTTTCTCCAAAAAGTGCTTCAGCACCTTCAGACCGGGCAACATCAAAATCCTTTATTGATACATCTAGATCGATATTCTTTTGTATTTCCTCATTAACAATTTTTTCTATTTCCACTACTTCATCAGCTGATATTTTTTCCGAATGGGTCATGTCAAATCGTAAATAATCAGGGTGAACCAGCGACCCTGCCTGATGAACATGTTCACCTAATATATTTTTCAGAGCTGCATGCAAAAGGTGTGTAGCAGTATGATTCTTTTTTATTTTCTGTCTACGTTCAATATCGACCTGACATTTAACTACATCGGAAAGCAAATTAAAATCGAATGATCCTGCACAATAATGGTAAATCTCTGTTCCATCCATTTGTGTATCCAGCACAGTTACGTTATTGTTGCCAATCAATATAGAACCAGTATCACCAATTTGTCCACCAGCCTCGGCATAAAATGGTGTCTGGTCCAATACCAAAATAGTGTGCTCTTCCGTTACAGCATATTTAAATACTTTGGAAGTGGATTCTGTTGTTTCATAGCCAAGAAAACTTGAATTACCATTCTCAGTAAGCGAAACCCAATTCAAATCATGAATAACCTGTTTGAATTTTCCAGAAGCCTTTGCCCGATCACGCTGTTTATTCATGTTTACATGAAAGCCTTCTTCATCCACATTCAACCCTCTCTCCCGGGCCATGAGTTGGGTCAGATCAAGGGGAAATCCATAGGTATCATATAGCTTAAATGCTTCTTCTCCTGGAATCGTATCACCAGCGTGAGTTTCCATATATTTTTCGAAATGTAAGAGACCACGTTCCAGCGTAATGCTGAAAGATGATTCTTCTGCTTTAATTACTTTTTCTATATGTGATTTTTTATCGATCAGCTCAGGAAAGCTGTCTCCCATGATTTCAATAACACAATCAACTAGTTGATATAAAAACGGATCTTCTTTGCCCAGCAAGCGGCCAAACCGAGCAGCGCGGCGGAGTATACGCCGCAACACATAACCACGTCCCTCATTGGCAGGCATAGCACCATCTGAAATGGCAAAACTTAACATTCGTACATGGTCAGCAATAACATGATGGGATACTTTATCCTTACTGTATTTTGAACCTGTTATTTTTTCTATTCCTTTAATTATTGGTTGAAATAGATCGGTATCATAATTAGACGATTTATTTTGCAACACTGTAACAATTCTTTCCAAACCAGCACCGGTATCCACGTGTTTTTCAGGTAAATCAATTAAACTTCCGTCGCCCTGTCGGTCATATTGAATAAATACCAGGTTCCACAATTCCCAATATTCATCAGTGTTATTTACACCACTAGGGCCTTGATCTTCAATTACATTACCTACATAATAATGGATTTCTGAACAGGGGCCACAAGGTCCTGTATCACCCATTTCCCAAAAATTATGCTCTTTTCCAAACCGAAGCACCCTTTCACCTGCGATATCAGTCTCTTGCAGCCAGAGATCGTGAGCCTCATCATCGTCTTCGTACACCGTGGCCCAAAGTCTTGATTTGTCAAGTCCCCATAATTCGGTGAATAATTCCCAAGACCACGTAATCGCCTCTTTTTTATAATAATCCCCGAAAGACCAGTTACCCAACATCTCAAAAAATGTATGATGATATAAGTCAGCACCTACTTCTTCCAGATCATTATGTTTACCACTGACCCGGATACATTTTTGTGTATTAACCGCCCGTGGATATTCTGGTTTATCCGTGCCCATAAAAATGGGCTTGAACTGATTCATCCCTGCATTCGTAAAAAGTAATGTTGGATCATCCAGTGGCAACACTGAAGAACTACGTATAAAACGGTGATCCTTATCCTGGAAGAATTTTATAAAATCAGCTCTTACTTGTTTTGCATCCATAAGCCAATCAGAAAGTAAAACTGGTTTCAATCATTGTTACATTGATCGTTTCACCCGGACCATCCACCTTGCCATCACCATCTAAATCTCTGTAAGTCCGCTGAAAAGTATAATTCAGAACCATCCCCGATCCAAGGCCGATGGCAACCCGATACCCCATTACCGTGCTTTCAGATGGCTCAAATTTAAATGGGTTTGGCACATTTTGTTGTTGGTAAAACCAGCGTGCCGATTTGATTTTACTAATGGGTTTAACCAGACTTATAGAAGCCAAAAAATTCTTATTTTTGTTTTCTTCATATTCAACCAAGTCACTATTCCATATCTCTCCAGTAAGGTCCTGGTATGCGGCACCTGCCCTTAATATACTTCCAAGATTAAGGGTTAGACTGGCAAAATAGCCACTTTGGCGACCATAACGGCCTAACCCCTGTTCCTTAGTACGAACCTGCATTCCAAGACTGTCAACATTGGAAAATGTTGCTCGTTCAATCTGGTATGAACGATTCCAATAACCAAATTCAAACTGTCCTTTAGGAATCATCCTGTATTCGAGATTCAGTTGGGCGGGTCCAAAAATAGTAACCACGCCCAGTGGGACCAATCCTGTACCAAGAGCTATATTTCCATTACCCTTTTTTGGATGGACAGTTTCACCTAACATTTTGGCCGCTTGCGCATAAAGTTTTACCGATAATTTTTCCTGGGTAATCACCGGGTAACCGATATCCAGTGCGATGCCACCTATTGGGTCTGGATTCTTATTAACATTCAGAGGATCAGGGTCCAAATCAATGCTGCCATCAGGCAATGAATCGTAATGAGATTCATTGCTGAAATCAACTCCAACTGTATTGCCTAAATCGTCCCACCACGCATGAATATCATTTATATCACCAGCATCCAAATAGCCATCACCATCACGGTCTAATTCATCCGGGCTCGAGTCGGCCAGTCCATCTCCATCCGAATCTATCGCATAGCTTGGGTTTATTGGAAAGGCATCTACGATATCTGGTACACCATCGTTGTCCTTATCCCGCAAGCCAAGGTACTGATTGCGATCTATAACAAATGATAATGCAACTGGCAATGACCTTAATATGGGAGATTTTAACCGCAAGCCTGTTAGGCCGATATTTTCCTTGAAATCGTTAACGAATCCCTCAAATGTACCGACTTTCGTTTTTACTTTATAATCCAAACCCACTTTTCGCACTTGCGGATACTGGATAGCATTTGAATAGGCGTTTACCAATATACCATAGCCCATATCCACACGATCTAGAGATCCAACCTTGAAATACAATGGATCTTGTTTCAACCCGTATCGGATATAATAAATTTTATCAATAATTGTATTCTTTGTCGCTTCTGGATTAGAAAAATCCCACTCATCTTTATGAATATTACCATCCTGGTCGAAATAAACCACAAGATCAAGCGCCACAGCAAATTTCCATACCGGTACAATGGGTCTCAAAGCAATCTGATTCCACATTTTACCATCGATAGTCACTGTTCCGAAGGCGCCTTGCATAGAACGACTTTCTTGAGCACGAGAAAAAGAAGTAATCATAAACAGGGATAAAATGGCAGTGGAACGAAAAATTATCATTGATAATCCTTCGGTAAAATTACCGTTTGCCCCTTCCCTATTCAACGCTTAATTCAGTAAGTTTCAAGG
>Ga0209019_1000333_pt1 | contig 24146 bp, 20 predicted proteins | sample METZYME_3_300m_FD_187549 | JGI IMG/M metagenome (GOLD analysis project Ga0209019, IMG submission 187549) | Marine microbial communities from oxygen minimum zone in mesopelagic equatorial Pacific - METZYME_3_300m (SPAdes) (version 2) | ecosystem: Environmental > Aquatic > Marine > Oceanic... | reverse complement strand
AAAACAAGGAATCAATATCTCTAAACTTTTTGCTATCTCCACCAGTCTTATAATCAATAATTCTTATAATACCATCTTTCTCATCAATCCTATCTATAAAACCAGATATATTAATAGCAAAATCATCACTTAACTGTAATTGTTTCTTATACCCCAATTTTTTATCTCCTTCAAGATCAATGACCTTAAAAGGAGCGTTTTTCTCATCATAAGAAATTATTTTTGAGACATAATCTTTGATTATTTCAAATAAAATAACATTTTGACCCTCAACTAGAAACTGACTCTTACTCTTCAATTTAAAATACTTTTTTGTGACTGATATAATTGCCCCCTCTACACTATTTTTTATCTTAAAAAAGTCGTTCTTACTAATTACCTTATTGTCTTTATTTTTTAAAATATCTTTATATAACAGTTCGAGAACATTGTGAGAAAGTATACCAAATTCAGATTTATCTATTTGGTCCGAAAATGGTCTAATTTCTTTGATATTAGCTACATAGTTGTAATAAAATTTCAGAGAACAATCAATATAATCTTTAACTACAGATGGTGACATATAGCTTTTTTCACTAAATCTTAACTTTAATTTATTGATTATTTCATCAGATTTCTCTACACGTATAGAATCATCCGATGACACCTCTATATCATTAAAAGATGAAAAGTGATTAATAGTGTATTTTGATTCTAACTCCAACTGCTTCACATATCTACTGATCTCACCACTTGATCCAAAGTCTGACTTAGAATTATAAATAAAAGTAATGTTTTTTGCCCTCTGAATAACACGATAAAAAAGATAACTATACACTTTATCTATCGAGTCACCAGTTCTTAATTTGAATCCTTTTCTAATGTTAAAAGGTATAAAGGAACTATTAAATATTTTTTTAGGAAACTCTCCCTCATTAACACTTAATACAAATACATGATCGAAATCTAAATTTCTAGACTCAAGTACTCCCATAATCTGAAGACCACTTAAGGGTTCACCAGAAAAAGGAATTTTTATTAACTTAGAAAGTTGAGATAACAACTTAGATAATACTTCTGGAGAGTTAAATGTTATATTTGTTTTTTTTAACCGTTCGAAAAGATTATTAAAATAAATAAAATACTCTTTGTCTAACTGGCCAAAAAGATCAATTTTATTAAAAAAATGTCTTATTATATCCAATAGGTTATCAAGCAAATCAGAAGAAGAATTAAAAATCACATGAAGTAATTCAGACTCTCCCTTAAAATAGATATGAGGAACATAGATAAATTGTTTACTATTCAAATTTTGAATCATCTTGTCAGAAAAGTCTTTGTCATACTGGTAAGTATATGGATGAGAAATAAGCTCAAGAATATCTTTAAAATAACTCGATTTCTGATGATCTCTTATTCTCACATTTTTTTTGACTTTTAAAATAATCTGAACAAGATCATATAATGGGGTTTCTGAGAGTGGAAAACCCATAGTGACATTTATTTTATTTATTGACTTTGGAACAGAATTGAGAACAGGAAAAAGAAGGCTCTCATTAGGAAGAAGGATAAGTGCCTTGTTAGAATCAAAATTTTCTTTTTTCTGAATTTTCTCAAGAACTGCTCCTAATATTTTTGCCTGCCCCACCTGTGAACCAACACCTATAGTCTGAATCATTTTATCAACCTGAGAAAAATTATTAGGAATAAATTTTGGGAACGTAGAATGAAGAATTTTATCTTCCTTAAATTCTCTAAATGACTCGCCAGCCTCCTGTTTATAATCATTGAAGTAATACCTATCAAAATCCCAGAAAGCCATAGAAGAGAACTTACTAATGAAAAATTTTAGAATTTTTTTCTCTGCATTAGAAAGTATACTAAATCCAACAAAAAGATAATTCACGCCTTTTTTTTGAATAAAATCCTTCTTTAACTGTTTTAAAAAATCTTTGTAGACAAATCCCTTGTACCCAATTCTTTTACTAACTAACTCACTTTTAAAATCTTTGTATACTTTTAGAAGAATTTTCCATGTTTTATGAAAATTCTTTTGGTTAATTGTCATCTTAGGAAAAAATTTTGACCAAAAAGACTTTATAGATTCATAATTTTCTTTATCCAAAAAATTAAAATTCTCTTCGATTTCTTTCTGGTTCTCAATAAACTTAAAAATTTTTGATTCATCTTCTAAACTCTGATCTATGTCTTCAAAATCGTTGAGTAAAATCTGTCCCCAATAGTAAAATTTCTCAAAAGAAACTTTAACACCATCATCCTGATATTTTTGTATTATCTCAAATAAAATGTAAATTAAAACAATATTATCAGTAGCATCATCAGCAATTTTTATATCTGTATGATCCTGGATAAATTCCTCCAACGTCTGAATTTTGGGCGAGAAAATTGGTTTGTTTATTTTTTTTGATAAAGCCTTCTGAAAATAAAGTCCTGCCCTCCTATTAGGAAAAATTATATTTAAATCTTGAAAATTTTTGTATTTTCTAAATGTATAATCGACAACTTCTTCTAAAAAATATCTTTTCTTCATCAAACACTAATTATTTTATTAAGATCAAGGTATATCAGATGAGCACGAATCTTTTTATTATCTATTGACTGTAATATTTTCTTATAATTCTCAACCTGGATCCTATGATCATCTTCTACCTCTCCAGTTTTATAATCAATAATTTCTAAAATATCACTTTTTGTTTCAACGAGCCTATCCATCCTGTGCAAGTCTCCCCTCTGATCTAAAACTTCTACCTCATTTTCTGACTTTAACTTCGGATCGAAAAATGGTCTTATATCTTTGTTACTAAAAATCTTACCTATAATCTTAAGGTACTCTTCTCTCTCACTTGTAGTAATAATATTTTTTTTGATTGCAGTATCGATACCAGCTTGGAAATCATTATAATTTTTTATGTAATAAAGAATATCGTGAATAATTTTTCCTCTGTTTTTATTTTCAGTGTTATAAATTTCTTCATCCCTTGACTTTTTAACCCTCACTCTACCTGACCACAACTCCGAAAGATACCTAACTGAAGAAAATAAATTATTTTGATCGTTATCAAAAGATTTATTTATCAATGAACCATCCATGTAGATATCATAATCTCCTTTATCGTTTATCTTTTTACTAAGATTAGTGTAGAGAAGATCAGAAACATTTTTAATATTATCACCACTTTTTTTCGCATGGACAAAAAAACCAATCTTTGGTCTAGTAAAAGCAACATATAATAGATTGATATTGTCAACGTATGCCTTTTTCTTTTCTAAATCATAAACATCAGAAAAAATACTTTTTGGATGCTTAGACTTATACTTTATCGGATAGGGAAAATCAAAATCAGGATGAAATTTTTTAAGATTAAGCCATAGAATCTTCTCTTTAAACCCTTTAGAATTATCATCAAGATTCCAATCACAAAATGGTATTATGACATGATTAAACTCGAGGCCCTTGGACTTATGTATTGTAATTAATCGAATAGCATTTTTTTGTTCTGTTAGCTGTAACTTTTTACTATTATTATCTCTCCACCATCTAAGAAAAGTTATTATATCTCCATTATTATTTCTTTTAAAATCGAAGATCAGGTCTTGAAATGATTGGAGGTATGGTATCTGATTTATGAGAGTATTTAACTTAAAAATACGAATAATTGTCTCTGACAGCTCATATATAGGAAGTCTGGAAATAATATTTCTATTTTCTTTAAATTCTTTTGGTAAGAGAGTTAATTTATTTTCATTCGAGAAAGCAAAATGATCTATCTCACATTTCTTCAATACACGACTAACATAAAAATGAACAATTTCTGATAGCGCAAGTCTATCTTTCTTATTGAGAAAATAATTGAACACACTTATAAAAAAGCGAACCACAGGTGCTGACTTTATATCTAAAGCATCTGCAGAAACATGGTTAAAATTGTACTCATTCTCTTCCAGAGATTTTCTGATAAGTTCTTCAGCAATGACCCTAGCTTCGTTTTTATCCCTAACAATAATTCCTATGTCACCGGCAGAGTAACCTGCATCTTGTATCTTTTTAATGTTACCCACAGTAAAATCTATCGCAGACTGACTTAAAAACCTCTCTTGCTTACTAAATTGTATTTCTACGTACCCTATATTTTTTTTCTCAGGGATAATTTCTTGGAAGAGATTACGATTAAAAACTTGCCCCACATACTCACCAATTTTTTCATCAGAAAAACTATCTGAAATAGTAGAAAATAGAGTATTGTTAAAATTTACTATTACCTCTCCGCTCCTCCAATTATTCTTTAGGTGATTTACTGAGAGTTCATCTCTATTCATCTCTAACTCTACATTATGTTCCATAATAGAAGAATCCGATCCTCTCCACCTGTAGATACTCTGTTTTATATCCCCCACTATTAAGTTTTCATCTCCAGAGCTTAATGACTCACGAATTAAAGGTTTAAAATTTTCCCATTGAAAATTGCTTGTATCCTGGAACTCATCTATGAGAAAATTATTAAAAGTGTTTCCCACTTTCTCAAAGACAAAAGGTATATTCTCATCCTTTATAATTTCATTGAGGAGCTCTGAAAGATCAGAAATTAAAATAACTTCATTAACGTCTCTATACTCGATAATTTTCTTTGAAAGTTCACCGAGGATACCGAAAGAATACACATAACTGCTCAACTCACATGCTGTGCTGTAATACTTATAATCACTCTGATACAGAGATAATATCTCTTCTAGTGAACCTAGGAGTTTGGTTTTAATAAGAATATCTAACTCGTCTTTTCTATCAAAAGTTTTTTTTCTCCATGCATCAAGAGAGTCAATACACTGTAATACACGAACGCCAGGTTCTTTTATAATACCTCTCGAAGAATTATATATAAAACCGGCAATACCGGTTTTCTTAAATTTAAAATCTTCGATAACGAATCCAGAAGAGATTATATCGTTATAGAGTAATTCAGACCTATTAGATACATCTTTTTGAAACTTTTTCCTTGTCTTATATATATGACTTCTTAACTTTTTCACATGATCTTTGTAGTCTCTATTCACTAAATCTCTAGATACTTTTTTATAGTTTTCTTCAAATAAATTCTTTGTCATATTTTTTAACTCCTGTACTATCATAAAGTCTTTCTCCTCTCTAAGCTTTTCCCTAGAAAACTCTATTAGCCACCTAGAAAGATCAGAACCTTTCTTTATCGATGAAAGAAAATTTTCTACTACCTCATTAATAACAAGCTTTTGATCTATCTCGATTTTATACACTCCCCTGAACTTTAAATCCCTGATAAATGCCTGAATGATACTATAGAAAAATGTATCTATTGTAGTAATCGAGAAATAAGAATAATTATGTAGTATGTTAGATTCAAGCTTCTTTGCCCTACTCATCACTTCTTCTAGTGATACCTTGTAGAACTTCGAAAACTCAATAATAAGTTCTTTCTCCTCACCCATGGAAATAGCATGAACCATCTCTAGAATCCTAGACTTCATCTGTTCCGCAGCCTTATTTGTAAATGTTACAGCAAGTATCCTCTTAAAATATCCAGGGTTTTTAAGTGCAAGCCTGATATAATTTTTTGATAGTGTATAAGTCTTCCCTGAACCCGCCGAAGACTTGTAAATAATAAACGGTTTTTTACGCACTAATCAATGAAATTTATATAATTCACAAAAGATACATAATTATTAAAGAGTAGAAGCTATCTAGACTTAGAAAATAGCCACTTGAAATAATCTTCTTCCTCAAATACATTGTTCCAAGAGTTATGATATACTCCTTTATACTCAGTGTACTTGTGATGATCTCTTTCTTTTATTAAAAACTTAAATGCATTTCTCGATTTTTGAACAGGAACAACCTCATCAGAATCTCCATGAAAAATCCAGAAAGGGACACCAACAGCATTATTAAGGAGTTCTAGGTCAGCTCCTCCACATATTGGTGCAGCAGCTGCAAATAAATCGGGTCTGTGCGATACAAGATCAAAAGTCCCATACCCTCCCATAGATAAGCCCGAAATATATACTCTATCACGATCAATATTTTTTTCTTTAATTAAACTTTCAATAAGTTCTATTACAAGATTTCCATAGTGAGAAATTTTTTTTTCTTTGCCATCACCCTCATTTATCCATGGGTCCTGCTTATGATAAGACCACCTATGATTCTTAGCACACTGAGGAACAAGCACATAACAGTTAAACTCTTTTTTCTCTGTCTCTCTAAGAAAAAATTTCGATCCATGGATTAGTTGTCTCTGGTTCTCACTTCCCCTTTCACCACTACCGTGAAGAAAAACAAATAAAGGTATCTTCGCATCTGTCTTGGAATATGGATTAAGCATACGATACGGCATCGAACCATTATTAGAAGTAAAATTAAATATTCTATAACTCGAAAGTTCTCTATCTTGAGAGTATGATAGGCTACTGATAAAAAAAAGAATAAACAATATCTTAGTCAATCTCATTAACACATAATTTTTTTAATTCTTTGTACGTACTCTTTAATTCTTTAAGTTCTGCGAGGTATGATGTTATACTTTCCTTTGAATGAATGAGATTTCCAAAAAATTTATCACTCTCATAATACTTAGCATTGAATCTATAGTTTATTATCTCTATCTGTTTTTTTTCTTTAGGATCTGTCGACCAATTATGCTCTAAAAAAAAATTTTCAGATAAACTATAATTAAATTTTAAGAAAAAGTTATCATACTCTTTGGTGTGCACGTCATGTCTTTTTAAATCTTCATTAAAAAGTTTAAAAAGTCTTGTCTTAAGCTCATCAGATTCTATTCTCTTAATCAAATCAGAACTAATTAATTGATTAAATATTCCTTCTTGTGGAAAAAATGATTTTAAAGCCCTTCCAACAGAAGAAATATGATAAATTATTGTATCTCTTGATAAAAAATTATCCCCTCTCAAATTATGATACAAAAGATTACAACTCATCAAAGATTTTTCTTGAAGCTTAATAAACTGATCAATTTGAATAATGTCTTGATCAATAACCTTAATTAATTGTCCTATTGAATTATTTTTTCTTTCTCTCTCTACCCTATCCTGTCTAGACTGCTCAAAATATAATGAAATTAATATACCCAAAAAGATAACTAGAAATTCGAATGAATACTTAAAAATATATTTTTTCATATGTTAATAAGATACTAAAGAAGAATCAACATCATTCTTCCACTTCATTATTCCACCATCTAAATTATAAACGTTATCAAAAGAAAAAGATTCTTCCAAAAATTTGACAATATTTCCACTTCTCAATCCAGTTCTACAATAAATTATAACCTTATTATTTCTACTTATCTTATCAATATTATCAGGTATAGAATACATATTAATTTTTTCACCTCCTATACAACATATATTATACTCATAATCGTCCCTTATATCTATTAGTTGAAATTCATTTCCTGAATCCATCATAGCCTTTAATTCCACTGGAGAAATGGTTTTCATGATACCTAGGTTTTTACACTTCCAGAAATTCCACCAGAAACAATATACTTCATTACTTCTGAAGATTTGTTATTGATAGGTTTTATGTTTTTTTTGTCTACTAAATAAACATTTCCACTAATATTATAAGAATGGGGTAAGTATACACTAACATAACCAGGCATACCAATTTCATCTAGGTCCTTACTCGTAATAAAACCTGGTTTATAAATACCACCATCCATTTTAACAAGTACTGGCTTATTAAATTTTTTTTCATCTCCCATAAAAGAAGTCATCAAATCTTTAATAGAAGAATATATCAAATTTAGTAATGGTATATTAGCTATTAATCCTTCAAACCAGTTAACAATACCAGTATTATATCTACTAGCAACTGAACCAAATAATGTTATAAATATAATTACAGCTACAAAGCTTAATCCAGTATAATTTTTTAGGAATGGAATAAGGTTATCAAGAAAGTCATATAAGTACCACACAACATAGATAGCACCTGCCATAGGAACCAGCAAAAGTAAGCCTCTAAGAAAGTGATTAAATAAATTTCTCATAAAAATTTAATTCAATATAAGAAAATTATAATGTCATTCCAATAAATGTTTTAAAGGCTAATCCCATAAGACCAGTTAGAAGCATAGTAATTCCTAAACCTTTGAGCCCAGAAGGAACATTTGAATATTTTAATTTTTCTCTAATTGCCGCAAGTGCAATGATAGCAAGATAAAAACCTAAACCACTACCAAATCCAAATGCTGTTGCTTCAGATAGATTAAAATCTCTTTGTACCATGAAAAGTGAACCACCAAGTATCGAACAGTTTACTGCTATAAGTGGAAGAAATATACCAAGAGATCCATAGAGAGTAGGAGAAAACTTCTCTATTACCATCTCTACAAGCTGGACAAAAGAAGCTATAACAGCGATAAACATCAAAAGCTGTAAAAATGTAAGGTCAATACTTTTAAATTGAGGACTAATCCAAACCAATGAACCTTCCTCTAATATATTTTTCTGAATTAACCAGTTAAGTGGTGCAGTACACGTTAAAACAAAAATTACTGCTAGACCAAGACCATTTGCAGTGCTTACTTTTTTAGATACAGCAAGAAAAGAACACATACCTAAAAAATATGCAAAGATCATGTTATCCATGAAAGCACTTTTAATAACTAGGTTAAATAAATCAGTCATAATTTAATTTTCAATATATCCATTTCTTGAACGTTGAATCCATATCAAAATTCCTAATATTATAAATGCACCTATAGAATCTACAAATAATGCATTAGTTGGAAAAGAGCTCAAGCCTATAAATTCAAATACTTTAAATCCCAATACAGATCCAGAACCAAGAAGTTCTCTAAAAAAAGCTACAGTCAAAATTATCCATGCATAACCCACACTATTACCAAGTGCGTCTAAAACACTGTCATATGGTTTATTTCCCATTGCATAAGCTTCAAGTCTTCCAAGAATAATACAGTTAGTAATTATTAATCCTACGAACGCACCAAGAACCTTAAACATTTCATAATTGAATGCTTTTAAAAATTCTGAAACTAATGTCACTAAACTAGCTATAATAGCAAGTTGAACTATTATTCTAACTCTTGTAGGAATATAATTTCTTATAATCGAAGTTATTAAACTTGAAAAAATCATAACAAAAACTACACTTATTGCCATAATAATAGTAGGTTCCAGTTTTATGGTTACCGCTAGAGCTGAACATATACCTAGAACTTGTATGCTTATAGGATTATTATCATCGAGTGGATCTATAAGAATTTTTTTCCTTCTTTTAGATAAAAATCCTTCACTAGGTTTAATCTTAATAGTTTCTTTTTCTTTTACTTCACTACTCATAAGATACTTTTAACGTATTTTCTAATTTCTTTTCTTCTATAAATGCTCTATAACAATCAAAATAATGAGTAAGCATATTATTTAATCCTTTCCCTGTAATAGTAGCACCGGACATGCCATCAACCTCATGTTTTGAAAGATTATCATTATTTTCTCTTCTAAGCATAAAAATTGATACCAACTTACCATCATCATCATAAATTTCTTTTCCTTTATACCTATCTTGAATTTCACTTGATGAAATTCTAGCTCCAAGACCTGGTGTCTCCGTTTTATGATCAAATGCTACGCCAATTACTCTATTTAGATCCTTATCTAGAGCTACAAATCCAGAAATCCAATCCCATAATCCATTTCCAAACATAGGAAAAATATACGCATCTACCGATTCTCCTGTATTACTATACATAAATACAGGATATTGTCTATCCTCAGGGTTAACCTTAAAATTTTTTTGAACATTTACTTCTTCAGCTACAAAAGAATCTTTTATTTCTCCTTTAATATTTACAACTACAGATTTCATTTTTTTATTATATGTAAAGAGAATTTCTTCAGGTGAAAAGGAAGATATTTCCATTACAGCACCAAGAATTTTTTTCTTAGTGTCAATTTCAACTTGTATATCCTGGATAGGCTCGAGCTTCATCCTAGTAATAGAGAGTATGAAACCAAAGAAAATGGTCATTAATGCAGTAAAAATTATAATGTATGTATTAGACTGTTGCACGTTTTAATCTTCTTTTTTTATTTGCTTTAACGATATAAAAATCTATCAATGGAGCAAATACATTCATAAATAAAATAGCAAGCATAATTCCTTCTGGATATGCAGGATTAAAAATACGAATAACAACTGTCAATATCCCTATCATAAACCCATAAATCCATTTTCCTGTTTCTGTCTGAGCTGCAGTTACAGGATCCGTTGCCATAAAAACTGCTCCAAAAGCTAAACCCCCAAAAACAAAATGGTATTCTGGAGGAATAAGCATAAACTCATTTGAACCAATAAGATTAAACAAAAATCCCATACAATATGCACCTAAAAAAACACTAAGCATTATCCTCCAACTACCAACTCCTGTAAATATCAAAATAAATGCACCAATCAGACACATAAAAGTTGAAGTCTCCCCAATAGATCCTGGAATAGCTCCTAGAAACATATTTTGAAAAGAATAAAAATCTGTTTGATTAATAGCTTCTGAATACTCATCTAATAAATATGCTAACGAATTAGAATCAACATTATCAACTGTACTTGCTCCAAGGTAAAGAGGAGTAGCTCCTGAATAACCACTAATTAATTCTTGATCATCATTGCCATAATATGTCCAAACATCACCACTTATATCACTAGGAAATCCAAAATATAAAAATACCCGAGCTGTAAGTGCAACATTAAGTATATTCATTCCTGTCCCTCCAAACACTTCTTTTGCAACAGTTGTTGCAAATACAGTAGCAAGAGCAACCTGCCAAAGTGGTATTCCAGGAGGCATAATAAGTGGAATTAACATGCCAGTAACAAGAAAACCCTCATTAATTGGATGTCTTCTTATCGTTGAAAATATAACTTCCACTATTCCTCCAGCTGTATAAGAAACAAGGACTACAGGAAGAACAACCTTAGAACCAAAAATAATTTTCTCTAAAAAAGATACGCTTGATCCATTTGCAAGAAAATGCTGATGTCCAACATTCCAAATACCAAATAGAAGACATGGAATCATGGCAACTACAACAGTCATCATAAGTCTCTTTAAATCAATCGCATCCTTAACCTGAACACCTTTTTTTGATGTTACATGATCAGGAACAAAAAGAAAAGCTTCTAAAGCCTCAAATAAGTAATAACCTTTCTCAAATTTTCCACCTTTTTGAAATAATGGTTTCTGACTATTAAAAAATTTTCTTAGTAATTTCATTTAGCTATCTTTTAATAGATTTAATCCTTTTCTAAGTAGCTTCTGTAAATCATTTTTTGAGACATCAACAAATTCACAGATAGCAACATCTTCTTCTACAAGCTCATATATCCCCAATTCCTCCATCTCATCATAATCTTCAGCAAGAATAGCCTTAAACAAATAAGTTGGTAATATATCCATTGGAAGAACTTTACTAAAAACTCCAGTCTGAACAAAAGCTCTTAACTCACCATTCGTATTAGTATTAAGACTATACTTCTTCTTAGGATTTAAAAATGAAAATAATCCAAAAGCTCTTTGAAAACTAAGCTTATTTATAACTGGTAAAATCCAGCCTAAAAATTCATGACTATTCCCTTCTGGAATAACAGTTACCATGCTATGATAGAAACCAAGGTATCCTTTACTACCTATTGAAGATCCTGTTAAAACATTTCCAGAAATAATTCTTTGAGTTCCTTCCTTAATATTATTTTCAAGAATATTCATAACAGAAGTCCCTGATATACAAGAATAATATTGAGTTTTTTTAACTTCAGATCCTACAAGGCATATTTTTTTAGAAGCATCATAAATACCTTCTAAAAAAAATTTTCCGATTTCAATTAACCCCTGAGGACTCGTTGACCAAACAACATCTTCTTTATTTACAGCATCAATATGATGAATTTGTACACCGACATTACCAGATGGGTGAGGACCAGAAAATACATTATTTTCATAGCCATCAATACTAAAATGTTCAATAGAATCTTTGTTATGATTTAAATGGATTTTTCCATCAGTTAACTTACTAATTATTCTAAGAGCCGATTTAATATATTCAAGATCATCTTTATATAAAACTTCACTAGATGGTGCTAGTGGATGAGTATCAAAAAAAGATACATGAATAGCTTTTGGCTTAGAATTTGGATCTGCTACTAGTCCAAATGGTCTTTGAATAATATGAGGCCAAATACCAGAAGAAGTAAGACTTTTAATTATATCTTCTTTTCTAAATTGATCAATTTCCAAAGAAGAAAACTTTTTATTTTTTACGTATATATTTTTTTTATCAGGCAATATCCTAATCTCCTCAATCCTTCTTTTTAATCCCCTAACAACTTCAATAATTTCACCACTTACAGGTGAACAGTACATAACTTGATCACTTAATTTATCAAAGAGAATTGGCGTTCCAGCCTTAACCTCATCACCAACATTCTTAAGAAGTTTTGGTCTAGTGATACCAATAAAATCAGTGGGTTTAATAGCAAATGATGATGGAGGTTTAATGGTAGTAATTGTTTTAACAGCTTCACCAATTAGATTTATATCAAAACCCTTACTTAAATTAATTTTAAAAGACATTTATTTATTATAAAGTCAAGTATATTTTGCGACAAAAATAACAAAAAATAAATCTTAAAAACCGTTTTTAGTATTCATTTTTAAATTATAATTTTTTAACCAAATTTTTCATAAACTAAAGTCTTTATTTTTTTTATTTGATCATCTAATTTTAAGGAACTAGTATCTATATAATACGCATCATCTACCTTAAGCAAGGGACTATCCTCCCTACTAGAATCTTTCTCATCTCTATCTTTAAGGTTATCACTAACTTGATCAAGGGTAATGTCTGGGTTTGATATTTTCATTTCCTCATACCTTCTTCTTGCTCTAACATCTAATGATGCAGTCATAAAAATTTTAATTTCTGCATTAGGAAAAACTACTGTGGTAATATCTCTTCCCTCTACAACTATTTTTTTATTAAGACCCATTTTTTTTTGAATGTTAACTAAGAACTTTCTTACTTCAGGTATAGCACTAACCACACTAACTTTTTTTGAAATATTTTCCTTTCTTATAAGATCTTCAACACATTTTCCATTTAAAAAAATTTTTTGAATTCCAGATTTAATAACAAAATCTATAAAAATTTTGTCTAAGGAATCTATTACCTTATTGATATCGTTTATATCAACTTTATTTCTCAAAAAAAATAATGTGACAGCTCTATACATAGCACCTGAGTCAAGGTATTTGTATTTAAAATGTTTAGCTAATTCTTTTGCGGTAGAACTTTTACCACATCCTGAATGTCCATCAATCGCTATAATAATATCTTTAATCATATTTTTTATTTGAAATTTTCATTCCCCTTTTATTATACTTAATCCAAATACCTTTTTTTTCATTTAAAATATAATTTCCTGTCTCAGCCACTCTACCATTAGGATAATACATCAACCAGTTACCATTAAGAAATCCATTTTTATAATTAGCCTTTGAAAATACTAAACCATTTTCAAAGTAATCAATAATTTCTCCATTCCCATTTACAAAAGATCCCTTAAAAAGTATTTTTCCTTCTACTGAATGATAATCAGAAACATAAGATAATTTTCCATTTTTATACTCTTCTTCCTGCTTAAGTTTTCCATTAGTATGAAACCTACCCCAAAGGCCTTCTTTTAATCCATTTTTATAATTTCCAATTTCATCAAGTTTACCATATTCATCATATAAAATCCACTGACCATTCTTAAACCCTCCCTCATATATACCTTCTGATAAAACGTTTCCAAATTTATGAAAATACTTCCATTCTCCATGCTGTAAATCATTGAGATAATGACCTATAGAATATAAATTTTCATCTTCTCTAAAAGTTGTCCAAAGACCTGATTTTAATCCAAAATTAAATTCTCCCTCAACACTTAATGATCCATTTGGTAAATACTCATAATATAGACTATCTAAGAAATCATTTTTATAATAATACTGTTTGGATAATCTTTTATTTGGATAAAACTCTTTAAATAATCCATTTTTTATTCCTAATACATAAGATTCTGTTTTCTGAATATTTCCATTTTCATAGTAATACTCCCATTTTAAATTTTCTAAATCATCTTTATAACTTTTTCTAAAAGATAATGAGCCCCAAATATTATACTCTTCCCATATACTATCTTTTAATCCCTTATTATAATATCCTTCAAGTGCAATTCTTCCATTATAGTAAAACTCTAAATATCTACCATTTAATTTATTATTAATATAGTTAGCCTCTGAAACCTTCTTACCAAACTTATCATATGATATTAATGTTCCACTTAATTCTCCCTTAAAATTATAATTTGATACTTCCTTTATTTTTCCACTTGGAAAATAGTAATTCCACTGCTTATACCTTTTTCCCTCCAAAAGTTCTCCTTCTGTTTCTATTATTCCATCAGAATAAAATGTCTTCCAAATACTGCTCTGAACATTATTTTCAAAATATCCAGCAGACTTTATCTGACCATTATTATAATACTCAACAAAAAGACCATCTAAATTCCCATCATCATTGTACACATAATTAGAATTTAATTCACCACTTTCAAAAAATACATACCATTTACCAATAGCTTTAATACCATTAAATTTTCCTTTTATTCTAATATTTCCAAGAGAATCCTTAGAAATATATGTTCCATCCTGACTTTTTTCCCCTGTTTTATAAATACTAATAATATAAGGATCACTAATAGGAATGAATAATGTCTGAGAATAACCAATTGAAGAAAATAAAAAAATAAATATAAAAAATATTCTTTGTGAAATTTTAATCATATTCTCTAAAATATTTACCATTTTATAAGTGCAGATGCCCATGTAAAACCACTTCCAAAAGCAGCCAAACAAAGTATGTCCCCACTTTTTAATTTATCATCTAATATTGCCTCTTTTAATGCAATTGGTACAGAAGCTGCAGTTGTATTTCCATATTTCTCTATATTATTAAATACCTTATCATTTGATAATCCAAGTCGTTTTTGAACGAATTGACTAATTCTTAAATTTGCCTGATGAGGAATAAGTAACGATATATCTTCCTTTTTTAATTTATTATAATTCAACGCCTCCATAATCACTTGCTCAAAACGAACTACAGCATTTTTAAAAACAAAATTTCCATTCATATACGGAGCATAACTTGATCCATCTTCCTTCTCATCCTTTATTATTTTATCTATCCAGTGAGTTGTAGATGGACTTATTACAGCAAGTTCTTCAGCATAAGCACCTTCAGAGTGTAAATGTGTTGATAGAATTCCTGAAGAAGAAGTTTTATTTGCTTGAAGGACAACTGCTCCAGCGCCATCACCAAAAATAACAGAAACACCTCTTCCTTTAGGTGATTTATCTAATCCTCCAGAATGCACTTCACTTCCAACTACAAGTATATTTTTATACATACCAGATTTAATATATTGATCAGCAACAGAAAGAGCATAAAGAAACCCGGAACACTGATTTCTTACATCTAATGCACCTATTTCTTTTATTTTAAGATTTCTTTGTAATAAAACACCTGAACCAGGAAAAAAATAATCAGGACTTAGTGTAGCAAAAATTATAAAATCTATATCATCTTTATTCATATTAGCATCAGATAAAGCATCCTTAGCAGCATATGTTCCCATCAAAGAAGTAGATAATTTACCATCTTCCTTTATCCACCTTCTTTCCTTAATTCCAGTTCTCTCTCTAATCCATTCATCACTTGTATTCATAATTTCTTCTAAATCTTTATTAGAAATAACATTATCAGGTAAATAATATCCTACACCTATAATTTTAGATTTTATCATGACCAAAAATAGTTTATTTACTTTTAATCAAAAAGAGAATAGTTTCCATATTGATTAATACTTTTTCTAGGTTGTATCAAAGAATCATTATTAAGTTTCACATTTTGAAAATAAGGAGAAACAATATAATTCTTATAATCTTGAATCTTAAGAGCAGACAAAAAAGGTGAAATTTTATTTATTGAGCTTTTTTTATCAAACCAAATATCAAAATATCTCATATCAAATTCTAATGGTAATTTTGATGTAAAAGGTTTCCAATCACTAGAAGAATTTGAAGTCAAAAATGAAAAATAATAAAAATTATTACCTGAAAAATCCTCATATTTTTCTCTGATTCCTGCACAGTATATCAATTTATTTTTTATGTATTTAAAGTAATAAGGTGTTTTATCTGACTTATTTATTTTCTTCCAAAAATAAAAACCATCACACGGGATAAGACACCTATCAAATTTAAAAGTATTTAAAAGCATATTACTTTTTTTTAATTTTGATACCTCTACATTAATAAGTCTTACAGCTGGAGAATTATTTTTTGTTATTTCTTTTGTAGATCCCCAGTAAACGTATGATACTTTTTTATTTTCACCAAACGTTATAATTGGTAATTTTTGAGTAGGATTTGCATTATAATTAGGCTTAATATTATCAATATCTATTTCAAAAGAACTTGAAATAAAAGAAGAATTTATAAGAGTATATCTATCAATCATAGATTAAAATTAATAATTTTCTTTAGTTAAATCCTTTAAATAAAAATTTGGAATTAAATTTGGGGAAATAGTAAATATGGCAGAAATAATCAGAATGCCTAAAATGAGTGATACAATGGAAGAAGGTATCATTTCAAGTTGGCTCAAAAAAGTAGGTGATAAAGTTAATTCAGGCGATATTCTTGCAGAAGTAGAAACAGATAAAGCAACAATGGAACTTGAATCTTATGATGATGGTATTTTGCTACACATAGGTGTAAAAAATGGTGAATCTGTACCAGTAAATGATATAATTGCTATAATTGGTGAAAAAGGTGAAAATATAAAAGAAATTCTAAAAGAAGAAGAAACAAAAAAAGAAGAAACAAAAGAAGAAGAAACAAAAGAAGAAGAAACAATAACAATTCCTGAAATAAATGATATATCTAAAGATAAAAGACTTAAAGCTTCACCTTTAGCAAAAAAAATTGCTGAAGAAAAAGGAATAAATCTTACAAATATTAAAGGTTCTGGTGATGGTGGTAGGATTATAAAAAAAGATATAGAAGAAAATACAGAAATTATAAGTACTCAAAATTCTACTAATATAATATTACCTAAAACCATAGGGGAAGAATCTTTTGATGAAGTTCCTATTTCTCAAATGAGAAAAACCATTTCCAAAAGATTATCAGAAAGTAAATTTTCTTCTCCTCATTTCTATATAACAATGGAAATAAATATGGATAACTGTATTGAAGGAAGAAAAAAAATAAATGAAACTTCAGAAGTTAAAATATCTTTTAATGACATAATTATTAAAGCAACAGCAGCAGCATTAAGAAAACACCCTATGATTAATTCAAGTTATTTAGAAGATAAATTAAGGACAAATCATCATATTCATATTGGAGTTGCGGTTGCAGTAAAAGATGGATTACTTGTTCCAATAATTAAATTCGCAGATAATAAATCTCTATCACATATTTCACTTGAAGTAAAAAATTTAGCAAATAAAGCTAAAAACAAAAATCTACAACCAAGTGATTGGGAAGGAAATACTTTCACTATATCAAATCTTGGAATGTTTGGAATTGATGAATTTACAGCTATAATTAATCCTAATGATTCTTGCATTTTAGCTGTTGGAGGAATAAAAAATACACCAATAATAAAAAATGGTGAAATTGTGCCTGGAAATTTAATGAAAGTTACTTTATCTTGTGATCATAGAATTGTTGATGGTGCATCGGGATCGGCATTTCTTCAAACACTTAAAGAATTAATTGAAGACCCAATAAAAATTTTAATTTAATATGAAAAATATGAAATCCACTACAGTATGTGCCGTTTTAAATAAAAATAAAATAGCAATTGGAGCCGATGGTCAAGCAACAATGGGAAATACAATTGTAAAAAGTAAAGTTAAAAAAATCAGAGTATTACAAGAAGGTAAAATACTTGCAGGATTTGCTGGTTCAACAGCAGATGCATTTACTTTAATAGATCGATTCGAAGAAAAATTAAATAAATATGGTGGAAACATGAAAAGATCTGCAATTGAACTTGCAAAAGATTGGAGAATGGATAGATATTTAAGAAGATTAGAAGCAATGATGATTGTTGCAAATAAATCGCAAATACTTATTGTCTCAGGAACTGGAGATGTTCTCGAACCTGATAATGGAATAGCAACTATTGGATCAGGTAGCATGTACGCCCAAGCTGCTGCAGTTGCACTTAAAGAAAATAATCCGAAATTATCTGCTGAAGAAATTGTAAAAAAAAGTCTCACAATTGCAGCAGACATTTGTATTTACACCAATCATAATATAATTATTGAAAAAATAGGATAATTATAATTTTAAATAGTATTCAATTTTCTATTGTAATGGAACCAGCACCATTTGTAGCTTCCCAAAAATTATAAAGACTTGTACCATCATCTCCTTTTTCAGAAAACCATTCAGCAGTAGCATCCACCTTATTCCATTCATCGTCAATTAAAGGAGCATCTGTAAGCACTACAACTAATAACTTAAAATCTTTTTGTGAATTACTATTAGAAGGAACTCTTGCACCTAACTGATCCTCTAAAGATTGAGGAGTATAAGTAGTTCTAGTTGAAGCAGTAAAATCGTAAGCTGTCTGACTAACTGCAAAGGATGTTATATCCGTAAACATATCAAAGTTTGAAACAGAGGAGATAGGTATCATGCCCATGAGGTATAATTCTAATTCATTATATGGAATTCCATTACCACCGTTTGCAAAACTACCAAAAGGTTCAACAGTGTATAAATTGTTCCCATGTTCTATTAAAGAACTTTGTTTAAAACCACCTAGTTGTCCCTTTGTGCTTCCTCCTGTAAATCCCCAGTGACCTAAATATTCATATGAAGTTAAATTTGATCCAGGAGCATCTACACTATGAGTTATAATTCCAAAATTTGCCCAATTATGTGCTAATTCATGAAGTGCGGGTCCAAATTTTAAATAATCTATTGCTGTCAATTGCATCACGGCTTTTAGTTTACCTGAAGAACCATATTCAGCAGAATTATCATAAGCATTTAATCCTAGTCCCTCGATATCATTAGAAACACCAATTAATTTACCATAATATGATGGCGTTGAAGGTTTTGAAGATTCATTTAATACTAAAAAAATAAAATCATATTTATCTGGAAATTTTTTATATATATCTTGAAAAAGGGCATGTCTTTTTCCTCCATTTGAAAAATCATCATTACTTAACCAACTATTATATTCGCTTGACGTCATGAGTAATGAAGAAACTCTATTATTAGTATGTAATTTAAACTCATGCAAGGTATCCTCATCTGGATAAGGTAATATTTCATCCTCATCCTTTGAACATGAAAATACTATTAATATTATAAATAAATAGAAAATTATTTTTTTCATAAATACTTCATTTTATTTAATTACAACTCCCTAATCCAAATATTTCTATAGCTTACAAGATTACTATGATCCTGAAGTTTAATAGGCAATTTAGATGGATGAGCCTTATATTCTGGATATCCAATAAATTTTACATATCCCTGAATCTGAACATTATTTTGAACTAATACTCCATTATGAAATACTGTTAAATAAGCATGTTTCACCAATCGACCATCACCATTAAACATAGGAGCATTAAATATAATATCAAAACTCTGCCATTCACCAGGTTTTTTTGATGCATTCACAAGAGGAATATGTTGTTTATATACACTTGCTGCCTGTCCATTTGAATACGTTCTATTATTGTAGGAATCAAGAACTTGGACTTCATAACCTGTATCCCCAAGTTTTGTATTTTCCATAAAATATACTCCACTATTTCCTCTACCTTGACCTTCACTCTCAATAATGGAAGGACTTCTCCATTCAACGTGTAACTGACAACTACCAAAAGATTGTTTAGTTAAAATATCTCCTGAACCAGGTTTAACAGTAAAATACCCATCCTGCACAGACCATTTAGCATCCTCACCTGTTTTATGCACCCAACTATCCAAATTGGATCCATCAAACAGTATAATTGCATCTGAAGGAGCTTCACTATTAGTATTACCCGGGATAATAATCATTGGTTCAGGCTCCCAAATTTCAGTTATTTTCCATATTTCCCCTTTTAGTTTACTTAAATCTGATTGAGCAACAAGATTGAATGGAATAATTAAAATTGAAAACATTCCAATAAGAGTTAATAAATTTTTTAGTATTTGCATTTTTGTTATTTAATTAATAATAAGTTTTTCTTCTGAAGAATTCTCTCCTTGAATAATTTCTATACGGTAATCACCTTTTTTAAGGTATGTGATTCCATTATCAGTTGTACTTTTTTCCTTAGTATCAACTGAAAGATCATAATTGATAAAATTCAAGCCCTTGTTAGCATCAATATCAATCAATTTCTTCATTTCATCATCTTTATAAATTATAATTTCTGTTTTTCCTTCAAATTTAGAGTAAAATACTAATTCTAAATTAGGAGTTAAATAATTTGATCCCCATCCCCTACTTCCCCATCGTGGATTAAATTTTAGTTTATCTACCTTGAAAAAATGTAGATTTTTTGTTAAAATTTTTTCATTAAGCATTTGCAGATATTTAATACCAGCAACATAAATTGATCTTCCATGAGTCCCTACAACAAGATCTTTTTCTCTTGGATGAATCACTAAATCATGAACTGGTGAATTAGAAAGACCTAAACCAAAAGCAAAAAATTTATTCCCATAATCTAATGAAACATATACTCCATGATCAGTACCAACATAAACTAATTTTTCATTTTCAAGATCTTCTATAATGACGTTTACAGGTTCCTTTGGTAGATTGTGACCTATCTTACTCCAGTTTGTTCCATAATCATCTGAAACATATATCATCGCATCAAAATTATCCCACCTATAACCATTTAAAGATACATAAACTCTATTTTGATGAAAATTAGAAGGATATATACCACTCACCCACATTTTTTCTGGAAGAGAACCAGAAATATTTTTCCATGAAAAGCCACCATCCTTACTAACATGAATTAAACCATCATCACTTCCAACATAAATTAATCCATATCTAATTGAAGATTCAATAATCGTAGTCAAAGTTCCATAACTAACATTTCCCTTTATACCACCATTTGTCAAATCACCAGATAAAGTTTCAAAATTATTTCCTTGATCTAAAGACCTATGGAATTTATTAGATCCCATATAAAGAATATCTTGATTATGTCTAGACAAATAAATTGGAGTTTCCCAATTCCATCTATATGGTCTCTCACCTAACTTATGGCTAGGAGTAATTCTTTTTCTTTCACCTGTTCTTGTATTAACTCTAGAATAATTTCCAAATTGTGATCCTGTATAAACCGTTTCATTATCTCTTAAATCAACCTCTGTCTGCATACCATCTCCTCCATAAATAGATTTCCATGGATAACTCCCAGAACTATGCCATCTTAAACTTGCCACATAGTTAGATGGACCCATCCACACACCATTATCTTGAAATCCACCATAAACATTATAAGGTGTTTTCATATCCACATTAATATCATAAAATTGCCCTACTGATGTGCTATTATATTTTAACCAATTTTCTCCGTCATCATATGAAATATTCAAACCACCATCATTACCTGCTATAAGATGACCAGATCTATTAGGGTTTACCCACAAAGCTTGATGATCACCATGCATATTATCAAAGTCTATAGACTCCCATGTCTTTCCAAAATCAATGGATTTCAAAAGAGGAACACCCAATACGTATAATTTTGCTGGATCTTGAGGATCTACCCTAATTTCTCCAAAATAATAACCATAAGAAAAGTAGAGTATATTTAATTCATCCTCATTTACCTTCTTCCATGTTACTCCAGAATCTTTAGAAGAATAAACTTCAGCACCTATTACTGGAGTATCAAATAACATAGAATTTGAATCCTCAAGATATTCTACTAGAGCATAAGGTGATATCATTCCATTTCTAACAAGTTCTTTTACTTTAATAGCATCATAATCTCTTGGGAACCTATTTTGCTTTAAAAATGCACCCAACTCTTTATCTGATATCTTTAAAAAATCTTCTTCAGAAATTTCTCTAAATGAATCTTTAGTTAATCCTTCATTACTTACATCTTCATCTTTTGGTTTTCTATCTTGGTTATCTAAAATAGCATAGATAATATTTGGATTAGAAATAGAAATATCAAGTCCTATTCTACCTGTACCCCTAGTATCAGGAAAACCACTTGTACCACCTGAAACTTCTAACCAAGAAGATCCTCCATCAACTGATTTATATATTCCAGAACCTATCCCTGAACCATCAAAATCCCAAGCTTTTCTATCTTTTTCCCACATTGCTGAATACAAAATATCAGGATTACTTGGATCAATAACTATATCAATAGCTCCAGTCCTATTATTAACAAATAAAGTTTTATTCCATGTCTTACCCGCATCTATAGACTTATATATACCCCTATCTGAATTTTCCGAATATAAATGACCCAAAGAAGCAACCCATATAATATCTGAATTATCAGGATGAAGAACTATTCTTCCAATATGATGTGAATCATCAAGGCCTAAATACTCCCAATTTTTTCCTCCATTAGAAGATTTATAAATCCCATTTCCGGAATAAGAAGATCTACTTGAATTCTTTTCACCTGTGCCCACATAAATTATATCCTTTTCCCAATCAACCTCAATATCTCCTATTGTCATCACCATCTGATTATCAAAAATGGGGTTAAAGCTATTACCATTATTCTTTGTTTCCCATAAACCACCTGAAGCATATGCAACATAAAAATGAGAAGGATCATCTGGATTTACTGCAAAATCCACTACTCTACCACTCATTACTGTTGGTCCTATATTTCTAAATTGAATATTTTTTACTATTGAATTCTCCTCTAAAGAGATTCTCTTTAAATACCCTTCCAACCTTTCTGAAGATAAAGTAGACTTAGGAAATAAGGATTTTTTCTTTTTCTTTTGGGAAAATCCATTACTAAAAACAAATAAAAAAATAAAAATTATATTGAGAAATTTTATCATAGGTTTTGGTTTGGTTGTTCAATAATAAATTATAATTTAGAAACAAAAATAATATTTTGCAATTATTCTATATACCCAATATAAAATCAGACATACTTCCTAAAGATGAATTCATCCACTGTATAAAAGTTTTGAGACATAAAGTTAAAGATGTTATAAATGTTACGGATGGGAAAGGCAATATTTACAGTGCAAAAATTGTAGACATATCTAAATATAAATGTACAATACAAATCATTTCTTCCATTAAAAAAATTTTACGAAAAAAAAATATTCATCTTGTAATAGCACCAACAAAAAGTTTTAATAGAATGGAATGGATGATTGAAAAATTAACAGAAATAGGAATTTCTGAAATTTCATTTGTTTATTCAAAAAATTCAGAAAGAAAAAAAATTAATTTAAATAGATTAGAAAAAAAATCTATTTCAGCAATGAAACAGTCTAATTCAGCCTTAAAACCAGTAATTAATGAAATTATTTCATTTAAAGATTTTCTAAATAAAAACCTAAAATACAAAGAGAAGTTTATAGCACACATAGAAGCTAAAAAACTATTAAAAGACTCCATAAAATATGGAGATGAATCTATAATAATTATTGGACCAGAAGGTGATTTTTCTAAAGAAGAAATTCATTTAGCCAAAAATCATAAATTTAAAGATATTTCCTTAGGAAAAAATATCTTAAGAACTGAAACAGCTGGATTAATATCTTGCTATACAATAATTAATTATTAAAATAATAAAAATTTGATAATTAGAAATTAATCTGTTTATTTGAATAATAAGTATCAATTATTTAAATATTAAATATATTTTATATGAGAAAATTAATTATAATAGTATTATTATTTTCATTTACTTCATGTATAGAAGCACCAAAAGAAGACGAAAATGTTAGCATTGAATACATTTACGATGCAGCTTATTCAAGTGA
>Ga0209019_1000323_pt1 | contig 24552 bp, 22 predicted proteins | sample METZYME_3_300m_FD_187549 | JGI IMG/M metagenome (GOLD analysis project Ga0209019, IMG submission 187549) | Marine microbial communities from oxygen minimum zone in mesopelagic equatorial Pacific - METZYME_3_300m (SPAdes) (version 2) | ecosystem: Environmental > Aquatic > Marine > Oceanic... | reverse complement strand
AGCCTGTCGTGGTTAATCGATTTTACAAGTTAAAGCTATCGCACAAGGTCTTTAGAAATCGTTTATATAAACGAAGACTAAATAAAGAAATGAACAAGGATGTGGAGACTTTTTGTTTTACCGCAGACAAACATCAGGATGTCCCTCATGTTTTAGAAAGGGCGTTAAAAGAAAAACATAAGGACTATGGTTCTATGAAAGAATATCAAGCAAAAATGTTGTACAAACTAGATGGCCGCGCTGCCGACAGAGCCCGTGATGAAATTCTAAACAGAATTAGAAACTAATTCCTCCAGTATGAAGAAAATACTATTCGAAACGCACCATTTATACTATCTACCAAACTTTATACCAATTATTGAGGCTTTGAGGTCTAAAGGCGGTTACGATATATATGTTTCCATGCCCCAGTATATGCAAGAAAGAGAACGGGAATTATGTTACGGTGCTTGTTCTTCTATGGGAATACAAGTAATCAACGCAGATCTAGAGGCTACCAGGATTGAAGAAATAAAGTCTTCAAACTTTGACGTGATTGTTGTTGGCAATGTGGGCCAGCTTAGAAAGATTGTTTCTGAGTCTACTATAGCGGTAATGGTTTACCATGGTATTGGACTAAAGCAGTCTTATTATAATGATATTGACCAAAGAATTGACATCCGATCTGTTGAGTCAGAGGCTCGATATAATAAGCTGAAGGATCATGGTCATCAAAATCTGGTGCTAACTGGATACACAAAATTAGACCCATTTTTTTCATATAATGATCAGGAAAAAAATAATACAAAAGCAAAACTCGGTATTAATAATGACCTTCCCACGTTATTATATGCTCCGACATTTTACCCGACTTCATTTGATAAACTAGCAACAGAGTTTGAGTTTTTATCAACTGAATTTAACATCATATTCAAGCTACATAATTTTTCATGGTTTCAGAGTAGGTATACATATCAGAGCATCCTTGCAAAAGAAATTGCATCGCGATCTGAAAATGTTTACCTGTTAGACAACAGTGTCTACAATATTATTCCATACTATATGATTTCTGATGTTTTAATTAGTGATATATCATCAACAATCTTCGAGTTTTTACCGCTAGACAGACCAATAATTCAGGCTGAGTGTTTAAGCCTAAGAATCCGTCACAGAATATTTAAAAAACGATTTTTAAAAAAACTAGACATTCCTCGTATGCAGGAGCTAGACTTTGTTTATAAGATTGAAAATCCATCGGAATTATTTCGCAGCGTATCATTTGCATGTGACTATCCAGAAGAAATGTCAGAGCTTAGGCTGGAGGCTCATGATTATTTTTTATATAAGCGAGATGGTAATGCATCAGTCAGGCTGATTAATGAAATAGAAAAAAGGTTTTAATAAATATGAAAATCGCTGTTTATAGTCCAAACTGGGTGGGCGACGCTGCTCTAGCGCTCCCATTTATGCATCAGCTAAAAAATCAGAATCCAGATTCAAAGATAATCATAGTTTGTAAAAAGTGGGTTGAGTCTGTGTTTTATAACAATCCATGCGTGGATGATATAGTAAGTCTTTCGGCAAATGATGTGAGAGGGATAGTAAACACAATACGTACAGGGGTTGCACTCAGAGAAAAAGAAATAGATTATTTTTATACTCTTACTGATTCTTTTCGCAGTGCTCTTATTATGTGGCTATCAGGTGCAACTCATCGTATAGGTTATAATACTCAGAAAAGATCAGTACTAATGTCAAGTACCATTGATTTACCATCAAATACTATTCATCGTTCAAAAAAATATTTAAATATTATAAAGAGAAAAGAATTAGATCTCAATGAAAAATATATGTATCTCAATCAGGATGAAGTAGCCTGGGCAAAAGAAAAAATGTCAGAGCATAATATTGTAAACCCTGTTGCTGTGTTCCCGTTCAGCGTTACTAGATCTAGAACTTTTCCTAAGCATAAAATAACCGAATGGTTTTCTGGGTCATCGGAGCAGTATGTGATTTTTGGAGCAGGAAATGATAGAAATAATGCAATCGAAATTATAGAGCAAAATGAAAATATTAAGATTCACTCATTCTGTGGAGAATACGATCTAAGAAAAAGTATTGTTCTTATGTCGGTTTGCAAATATGCTATTGCTGCGGACAGTGGACTTGGTCATATTTCGTCAATCCTAGGGGTACCTACAGTTTCTTTTTTTGGTGCAGGCCGTTCAAGTGTTACAAAACCTATTGGAAGGCAAAACGTGGTAATAGACAAAAGTAAAAGGTGTAACCCTTGTAAAAAAAATATTTGTTGTCTTAATGCAATAAAGAAGTCTGATGTAAATTACGCTATCGAATCTTTACACCTAGATTCTTAATTTGAGGTTTAATGAAAGCATTTATATTAGCTGCTGGTGTTTCCAGGAGATTATATCCAGAGACCTATAACATTCCCAAGTGCCTGCTTGACGTTGGCGGCAAGCCTATCATTGACTATCAACTAGAGGCAATCCAAGGTATTGGACTGGATAGTGTGACAATGATAATCGGATATTATCGAGAGATGCTTGTCGAGCATGTGACAAAAACTTTTCCTGATATAAATTTTAATTTTATTATTAATCACCACTATTTTGAGACCAACACGGCCTACTCGGTTTACCTTGGCCGTGACAGCCTTTCCTCTGATGTTCAGCTGCTTATGAATGCTGATGTTATCTATCCTCCGGAGCTTATTACTCGTATTGTTAATTCAAAACATGAGACAGTTCTAGCTGTTGATATAAAAAAATGTGGGCGAGAAGAGGTAAAGGTGATTGAGGGTATTAATAATAGAATTACTTCAATCGGTAAGGAGCTGATTGAAGAGAATTGCTTAGGCGAGTTTTTAGGTGTTGCCAAACTATCTAAAGAGTTTAACCAATTGTTTACTGATTCATTAACCAGGCTTATAGAAGCAGGAGGAAAGTCTGACTATTTTGAAGCGGGGATGCATCTTCTTCTAGATAAGACAGATGTTTATTATAGCGATGTGTCAGACTTGCCTTGTCTTGAGATTGATTTTTTAGAAGACTTAAACGAAGCCCGTAGTTTATTCTAATCTAAATATGGTTGTTTGATCATGGCAAAAGTTTTACCCTTTAAAGGCTGGAGGTATAATCCTGAAATTATTCAAAGCCTTGAAAATGTTTTTGTTCCCCCTTACGATGTAATTACGCCAAAAGAGCAAGAACAATATTATGATCGATCACCACACAGTTATATTCGTATCAATCTAAATAATGCGCCCGGAAGTGAACGATATTTTTCCTCAGCAAACATTCTAAATATGTGGATAGGGAGTGGAGTGCTTGTGGAAGAGGATCAACCAGCAATTTATATTCTATCACAGTCTTTTAAGATTAATGGTTCTATGGTGGATCGTATCGGATGTGTATGCTCTCTAGAGCTTTCTGAGTTGGGTGATACGGTACTCCCCCACGAGCAGACAATTGATAAACATTTAGATGATCGTTATAACCTTATGGAATCAACGGCAGCAAACTCAGGCCAAATATTTATGTGCTATAAAGATGAGAAAATGATTTTAGAGACTATATACAGCAACATAAAAAGTGAACCATCTATTCGTGTCGATCTAGATGGTGTGGGATATAAAATTTGGTCTGTAACGGATAAAAAAACTGTCCAGAATTTTGTATCAGGGCTTGTTAGTAAAACCCTGGTTATTGCTGATGGACACCACAGATATAAGACTGCTTTAAAATATGCAGAGAACCATAATAGTCATGACTCAAAATATGTTATGGTAACACTGGTTAACAGTAATAATCCTGGAATGCAGATAATGCCGACCCATAGACTTTTAAAAGGAATAGAAAAAAGCATAATGGATATAAAAAAAGAGATTGAGCAATATTTTCATTACAAAGAGTTTAAAGGAGCTGATAAGCTATTACACAAAATGGACATGTTAGAAAACCAAAAAAGCATTATAGGCTTATTTCATAAAGAAACAAATACTGGATTACTTCTGGAGTTTAAATCCTGGGACATACTAGAATCAAAGATGTCAGACCAAAGTAAATCTTTAAGAGAGTTAGACACCAATATTTTACATAGTTTTTTGCTTAAGGATGTGTTTAACATTGACACTAACAGGCAAGAGGATCTTAAACATTTGTCATACTTACGTGGGAACAAACCGGCACTTGAAATGTTAAAAAAAGAAGAAAACTATGACGTAGCCTGTTTTGTTAATCCACCGTCTTTGGATGATGTGTTTTCTATTGCAGAGTCAGGAGAGACTATGCCACAAAAATCTACATATTTTTTTCCAAAAGTTTATTCTGGTTTAATCACCAGATGTTTCAATAAATAAGAACCTTTACTATGAGTCTATTAAAAAAAGAACTAGAAAAGCTAATACCAGAGGTGCAGCAAGACATAAAAAGTCTTATTTCAAAAAATAGTGAATCTCAGATTAGTACCGTATCTGTTGCGCAAGCATATTCAGGATTAAGAGGAATAAAAGCTTTCGTTTGTGATACCTCATCGGTCTCTGCTGATAAAGGATTAATTATTAGAGGGTATCCATTACTTGATATAGTTCATATTCTGCCTGAAGAGGTATTCTTTCTTCTTCTAACTGGTAGGCTGCCAAATAGTGATGAACTCTCTGATTTACAGGAACAGTATTCTGAACACGCTGAAGTCCCTGATTATGTATGGTCTACGCTAGAGCAAATGCCAAAAGATAGTCACCCAATGACGATGTTTAATCTTGGGATATTAGCCATGCAGAACGAGAGTATATTCCGTGAAAAATACGATCAGGGAATGGATAAGTCTGAGTTCTGGCAGTATATACTTGAAGATGGTATACAATTGATTGCAAAGCTTCCCGCACTTGGAGCAGGTATATATAGGATGAGGTTTGATAAGGGAGAACGGTTAAAGCCGGATTTAAGTCTAGACTGGTCTGGAAACTTTGTGCATCTGATGGGAATGTCTGATAAGGGGAAAGATTTTCATAGGCTTATGCAGCTTTATTTTATGCTGCACTGTGATCATGAAGGCGGAAACGTGAGTGCCTTTGCGGCTCACACAGTTGCGTCTGCTCTTTCTGACCCTTTTTATGCTGTTTCTGCAGGATTAAATGGTCTAGCAGGACCGCTTCATGGTCTGGCAAATCAAGAATGCTTAAAGTTTGTACTTGATGTACACAAACATTTTTCAGGGGAACCCACAAAGGAGCAATTAAGAGAGTTTTGCTGGAACAGGCTTAATTCAGGGCAGGTAATTCCAGGATATGGGCATGCTGTTCTCCGGTGCCCAGACCCTCGTTTCACCGCTTTTATTAACTTTGGTAAAGCGCATATTCAAGATGATGAAATTTTTAGTATTGTAACATCTTTATTTGATGTAGCTCCGAATGTATTAACAGAGCAGGGTAAGGCTAAAAATCCTTGGCCAAATGTGGATGCTGCATCAGGATCGCTTTTATATTATTATGGGCTTAAAGAGTTTAATTTTTATACGGTCTTATTTAGTATTTCTAGGGCCATGGGAATGATTGCCCAGATGGTATGGGAGCGGGCTCTTGGAATACCTATCACACGTCCTAAATCAGTAACCACCGATTGGATAAAAAAGAATTCATAGTACGAAGGGTATTATTAATACTTCTTGCTGTCAATATTAGTCATGTTCTTTCTCAAGATATATATAAGTCCATAAGGGTCTGGAGTCCTGATCCAGAAAAAATTCAGGGCATACAGCAACTAGGGATCGCACTTGACCACAGCATAATCAGACCTGGTTTATATGTTGACATTGTTATATCAGAAATTGAGGAAAAAATTCTATTATCTAATGGTATAATTTTTACTACTATCATCAATGACCTTACAAGATATTATCAAGCTCAAAATATTCCGGCAATTCAAAGGGATTTTCCACTTGGAACTATGCAGGGGAACTATACATGGACAGAGCTAAATCTGAGATTTGACGAGCTTAAAGAACTGTATCCGGATATTATATCAGAAAAATTAATTATTGGTCAGTCTAATGAGGGTAATGATATTTGGGCATTCAAATTATCTGATAATCCTGCTCAGGATGAGAATGAACCGGAAATACTTTACTCGGGCCTCACGCATGCGAGAGAACCCCTGAGCATGATGAATCTTTTTTATTTTGTTCAAAAAATATGTGAGGGCTATACCGTCGGGGATGATTTAGAGGCTATTTATTTGGTTAACGAGCGTGAAAACTGGTTTGTTCCTGTGGTCAACCCGGATGGTTATATTTATAATGAGTTCATTGAACCTTCCGGTGGCGGGATGCACAGAAAAAACAGGAGAGACACTGGATGTGGATCTGGGACTGAGCAAGGAGTAGATATAAATAGAAATTATAGCTATAACTGGGGAGCTAATGATACGGGATCTTCCCCGGATCCTTGTTATGCAACTTACAGAGGTGAGGAAGCATTTTCTGAGCCTGAGACACAGGCCGTTAGGGATTTTATTGAACAAAGAGAATTTGTAAATGTCTTCCACTACCATAGCTACGGGAATATGTATATCCATCCATTTGGGGATTCTTCATTTCCTGATGAGCCAGATTTAACAATCTATCGTGAGCTTGCTCAAGAAATGGCTACTCATAATAATTTTAATGTTGGGACTGGTTTTGAAATGGTCGGCTATACAGTAAATGGCGATGCGGTCGATTGGTCCTATGGTGAAAAAAACATCATTGCCTATACTCCAGAGATTGGTTCCAGTGGTCACGGTTTCTGGCCTTCAAGCGATCAGGTTGAGTCCATATGTGCAAATCAGTATATACCAAATAAGATTTTTTCTTTTTCTGCAGGTAGTGATTTTGTTTTAGACGGTTATAGTTTCACTAGCGATGTTATTAACTCAGGAGAAAGAGTTGGTGTCGAGTTGATAATCAAAAATAGAGGGCTGATGTCATCTAATGGCCCTGTTACTGTTACCGTAGAGCCATTAAATAATTTAGTTAACCTTGATGAAACGGTTGGACAGGTTGACTATCTTGGCAGCTGGGAAACGCATACGTTTAATTTTGAAATTGAAGTCTCTGAACATGTAACATACTATTCGAAAGTGGCCCTGAAAATTATATCTAAAGATAGTGTTAGCTATCATAGGCCAGATACGATTGAGTTTTATATCGGAGCCCCGAGCATCATTTATACAGAAAATTATGATGAAGGATTAGGGCAGTGGAACACTAATGGAGACTGGGGGTTAACTAACAACCCTGCGTATGGAAATTATGCATTGACAGATAGTCCTTCCGGAAATTATGGTGCGGATCAGACCACTACGGTGACGCTGGAAGAAGAATTTGATTACAATTTTATGGCAAATCCTTATGTTTCTTTTAACGCAAGATGGGAAATAGAAGATGGTTTTGATTTTGTTCGGTTTCAGGCTCTTACTTCGGATAATGGGTGGGTAAGCCTTCAAGGTCAGCACACTGTGCCCGGCAATGGGGTAACTGTACAGCCGCTAGGAGAGCATGGCTATGATGGTAGTCAATTAAACTGGGTCGAAGAAAAAATATTTCTAGACCAGCTTGATGGTCAGGCCCCTACTGCTTTCAGGTTTATTCAGACTTCGGATGAGCTTTATGAGGGAGATGGTTTTACTATAGACAATTTTGCACTAATGGGGTATATGCAAGGTGCAGCGGGAGATTTTTTCCCAGACGGGAGTGTTAATATTAGTGATATATTAGGACTAGCAGATTTTATTTTAGATGGGAACGAGGCTAGTCCTTATATTGTATTATTTTGCGATATGAATGGCGATGGACAAATTAATATTCTTGACCTATTTATTTTGGTAAACTCAGTTATTGGAACTTAGATGAAATTATTTATTTATATTTTTTTAGCATCAAATCTATTTGGTCGGGTTGCTACATTACATGATTTAGAGCCCGGAAAGAGAGAAAATAGCTACCGTGTTTGGATATATTTTGACGAGAGAGACCAGAATAGAATTGTTGATCTAGATCCCAAATCAATAGAACGAAGAAAAAAACATGATATACATACTCTTACTAAGTATGACTATAAAATCAAACAATCTTATCTCAATGCTGTAAAAAAAACTGGTTCAGAAATAAAAAACAAAAGTCGTTGGCTAAATGCTGTGTCTGTAGTTGCCGACATGGAACAGATTAATTTAATCCAAGGCCTCAGTTTTGTTACTAAGGTTGATCCTGTCTATCAGCATAGAAAGAAAAAGGCAACACAGTCTGCTGAAGATAATAATCAAAACAGGGATCTTGATTATGGAACATCTCTTGGTCAGATAGAACAGATCAACTGTCACACTGCCCATACTGCAGGCTACTATGGCCAGGGTGTAAGAGTGTTATATCTTGATACAGGATATGAGCTTAATCACAATGCCTATGACTCTCTCAATCTGATTGCAGAGTATGATTTTATTAACAATGATCAGAATACTGCAAATGAAACAGCTCAAGAAATATCAGATGGCCAGGATGATCATGGCACCATTTGTTTGAGCGTATTGGCAGGGTATGCCCCTGGGAGTCTGATCGGCCCAGCTTTCAAATCAGAATATTTGTTAGCAAAAACAGAGATTATGGCTGAAGAAATCCAGCAAGAAGAGGACAACTATGTTGCGGCTCTTGAGTGGGGTGAGTCACTTGGAGCAGATGTTGCATGTGCCTCTCTAGGTTATCTTGATTGGTATACTTATCAGGATCTTGATGGGAATACGGCGACCACGACTATTGCGATTGACATTGCATCAAGCCTTGGCGTGACTTGTGTGAACTCAGCCGGGAATGAGGGTGATGACCCGTGGTATTATATTATTACTCCAGCAGACGCTGATTCAGTGATCTCAGTTGGTGCAGTATCTCAAAATGGTATAATTGCGAATTTTAGTAGTCGCGGTCCAACATCTGACGGCAGAATAAAGCCTGAGGTATGCGCCTTAGGTGTGAACACTTATTGTGTTCGATCGAACACTGAAAACATATACAGAACGGCCAGCGGGACATCCTTCTCTGCTCCATTAGTTGCTGGAGCAGCTGCGGTAATTCTATCCGCAAATAGCAGTTGGACTAATATGCAGGTAAGAGAGGCACTTATGATGACGGCCTCACAGAATACTAACCCGGATAACATCTATGGATATGGGATTATCAATACCTGGGGCGCAATAAATTATCAGAATACTGTTTCTACAAAAAATGACAATTTTATTCCAAATATCGTTAGAGTGCATGAAGCATTCCCTAACCCTTTTAACCCCTCACTATCAATGACCATAGAATGTTTTTCTAAAAACGCCGAAATAACCACGAACGTTTATAATATAAAGGGAAACCTGGTAGAAATACTTCATAATGAAACCTTATCTAATAAAACAATATCTCTATTGTGGAACGCCTCAGATTATCCTAACGGTATATATTTTATTCGTACACATTGGGCTGGTGGAAACGATATCCAAAAAGTTACACTCTTAAAGTAGTATCTTCGTCAAAAATTAAATACTTGCCATATCATTAAATATGCTCGAAATTGTAGGTCTATAGGTATAAATATTCATGAATCGGAAACTTAAATTTCTATTTTCCCTCAGTCTTATATTGGGGATTTTATGGTCAGAATCAATTGGCTCTGACAAGCAAGAAATACATCCTGTAAGCCTAGATGTTTACGATGGTACTGGTTCACTGCTATTACACTGGTCTTTTGCAGATACAATACAGGCAAATGAAATAAATATTTATAAACGTAGCACTGAAGAACAAAATTTCTCTCTTATTTCTAATGTCTCTATTAATGTAGATCGATATCTAGACAAAAGATGTGAGAGCTTGGAACGTTATTTTTATATTGTAGAGATTAAGGATGACCGTGGATATTCATATAAAAGTGATGACATTAGGCCTGCTTTTGGTACTAGTTTGCCTGGCTCAGATAAACATGAAAATAATTTATCTAAATCTATTTGGGGATTAATGAGCCAAAGGATCAAAGATTCTTTTAAAAAGAATTTTCCAGAGATTAAGGATGAAACAAATGATGGAATCGTAAGTCTACTTTCGAATGATAATATCCATAAGGGTTCTTGGATTGAAAACTTCCCTTTGCAATATCTTGCTGATATAAGATTAATCATGGAAAACTCAACTAATTTGGTTTTTCAAAATCATATCCTTGAAGAAATGAAATTTTATGAAAAAAAATATCGTAATGAACTTTTATTAACTCCTGAAGAGTGGAATAAGACAATAAATAATCAGTTTTCTTCAACCAAAGATAAATGGTACTTATTAGTTGACTCATTTCAGGGTTATTCAGATCAGATAGAAGCTGTTCCTCCAATGCTGATTTCTGGTGCGGGAGAATATGATAATGATTTAAGAGAGATACTTATTTTTGTGTTTGATCCTGATCAGTTAAACCAGAAAAAGGTTAGCCTTCATCACGATGATGAAAATATTGAGATTGAGATAATTCCTTTGTTGCTTCCAGGTTCTGAAATGCGAATAAAAACGCCTAGCGATTGGGAATATGCTCAGCTATTGATTGAGGATCAAATTATAGATAAGATTGATTTTATTGCAAACAAAAAAATAATGAAAACCTTAGACAGGGATATCATTCCAGTTGAATCCATTAAAGGTATAAAATCATCGAGAGAAAATACAGACATATGGCTTAATGAAATTCTTTGGGACCCAAGGACTGCTGAATTAGCCTTAGAGGTCGCTGGTGTACCCGCTGGCTCTAAGAATTACACTGTTAGTATAAATAATGATAATCTATGGGAGGTTGACTTAGAATATAGTCTTGATATTCAATATTCTGATTCTGCATTTCACATAGATTTATCCAATTACAATGAGCCAATTGTTCTTTATTACGATATGGTAGAAGGTAGTAATCGACATACTATAGAGATGTTTAAACTTTCATCTGCAGATCTTATTAGCTTCCACCGGTTGCCCGATGGAGAAAAATGGAATGATACCAAGAAAAACACTTTTGGTTCTGAAAATATTGATCAAAGAAGTGTTTTGGATGCTTCGCTGATTCCTGAGCTTTTTGTTCTCTATCAGAATTATCCAAATCCATTCAACAGTAATACACGTATCTCTTTTGATCTTTTACAAGATGCGCTTCTATCATTTTATGTGACAGATGCAACTGGTCGCGTAAAAACTATCTTTGCTGATAAGGAATTCTATAATAGTGGCAAATATAATTTTGACTGGAACGCAGAAAGTTTTTCAACTGGGGTATACTTTTTTACAATAAACGCTGAGGTAAATGGATATTTACCTGTCGTCTTTAGCCGAAAAATGATATACCTTAAATAACGAATATTTATTATAATATTTTTTATCGGATCCAAGTTATTAGATTAATGCGAAAAGTATCTTTTATCTTATTTATTGTATTCGCACTATTTTTTACCGGTTGTGCGTCCCACCCTGTTGTCCACCCAGGTTCACTGAAAAAGGGCGAACGAGTATGGGGCTACTCAGTCGCGGCTGAAAATATTTTTCCAGTAATGTGGTTTCGAAAGGGACTAGATCAGGATACAGAACTAGGTTATAGAATTGGGTTGCCCATATATGGAACCGGAGTGGATCTAAGCCGTGTGGTAATGAGGAAAGAAAACACATGGGATGCAATGAACTTTGCATGGAGCTATAATCCAAACCGTAATTTTGATGTAACCTATTATCGTTTCAAAGAAAGTTCGGGAGGACTATTAAGTAAACTAAAAAAGAAAAAGAAAAGCTCTAATTCTGTATCTTGGAAAGGAGCGCGATTTATGTTAATACCTGAAGGCATTACCCCTGATGATAAATCTAGTATGAGGGTTGGATTTTTAAAAGGTGGAAAGATATCAGAGAAATTTGGATATGAGATTGGGTATTATCATGATTTTAATTCTATGCCACTATCAAAAGTATTTGACTCAAAATGGAATATTACCGGCAAGAAATGGAAAACATCTACCCGTCTAGATACTGCCTATAATGGAAGATACGCTGATTATGATCCAATGTATCCTGGAAAAGGATCTGGGGCGCCTTCAGAATATTCTAGAGCAACAGGTTTATCTCTTCAGGTATTCTATTATCTTGGTCGTTATAAGAAAAAATCCTAGTATATAATAATGAATGAGGTTTCCTTATTTGATCTATTAAAGGAAGGAGACATTGATAATTGTTATCAATTTACAGATCAAGCTTCCCAGGGTGGTAAACACTTAGTACAGTATTTAAATACATTGCTCCATTATTCTGCTTCAATCAAGTGGGAAAAAGAGACAACAGATCACCCTCTTATTGTTATTAATTCAATAAAAAATATTATTTCGGATAATCGAGAGAAGCCTTCAGAAATTTTACTTAAATATTGTTTAGATGTTATAATCGAAAAACCAATTCGTGATGATAATAAATGTATAGATCAAGTTAATAACGATGGTATTGGTTCAGCGGTTTTTGTAGGCGGTCTTGAGGATGCTATTCAGTCTGGTGACTGGGAAAAGGCAAAAATAACAGCAGCAAAGATTTTCCTAGCATCAGATAATTCTCGCGCGGTGATTGATACAATATCTGATATTGGATTACAGAATATTGAAAATAATGGACTGTTTATTTTTCATATGCTAAGGGCTTTTCATTTTAAGCAAGAGAAAACTCATATCTGGACATATGCCTGCTGCCTAATTGATATATTACAATCATCCCCTTTGCCTGAGCCGCATAATAGAAAAGATCTAGAACCAAATAATCTAATTGATCAAATATTATCTTATCATGATGTTGAACTTTTAGTAACGTATATTGCTATCTATAGAATATGGGGCGGTGATTATATAAGACAGAACAGTTATAATCGTGAGATATCCCACTGGCTATCAAAGATAGACTCTTCATTTAAAAAGATGGATATTAATGAATCCAAAATAAAATTAGATAAAAATATCATTTACAATAATTATATTGATGTTGCGGAAAATATTATTTCCCAAAAAAGCTCTGTTAGACAGATTTCAATAAATATCATAATTCTTGAAGCAATAAGATATACAGAAATAATAAAACCTGATAAAAACTTATATTATTATGCTAATCAAATAATAAACTCATGAAAATAGGAAAGTATAAATTATTTAGCATTGAAACCAGTGAGTTCAGTTTAGATGGTGGCGCAATGTTTGGGATTATTCCAAAAGTAATGTGGGAAAAAAAGGCGACTTCCGATAATTTAAATCGGATAAAAATGGTTACGCGATCTCTGCTTCTTGTAAGTGATAGTCATAAAATAATAATTGATACGGGTAATGGTTCGAAGTGGACAAAAAAACATTTAGAGCTTTATAATATAGATCTAAGCATGTATAACATTAAAACTTCCTTGAATAAACATGGGTTTACGACAGACGACATAACCGATGTCATATGCACGCACTTGCATTTTGACCATGCCGGAGGGAATACTATTTACGATGATGATAGTTTAATACCTGCTTTTTCAAATGCAACATACTGGATTAGTCAAAAGAACTGGAACCTTGCAAATCACCCCAGTCAAAAAGACCAGGGCAGTTTTATTGAAAATGATTGGGAAGTATTATGGCAGAATAATATGATCAGGTTGGTTAAAGAACAGTTTCTGCCTGGGATCGAAATTTATTTTACGCAAGGCCATACGGATGGATTAATGCATCCAGTTATTTCAGATGGGAATAATACATTATTCTATGGTGCAGATATTTTTCCAACAGCTGCTCATATTCCAATACCATGGGTAATGTCATATGACCTGCGTCCTAATGAGACTGTCAAAGAAAAAGGCAGACTACTTAAAAAAATGTATAATGAAGAGTGGATATTATTTTTTGAACATGACCCAAAATATCAGGCATGTACGATTAGTTTAGAGGGTAAACATTATTGCATCAATAAGCCGGTGGTTATCAGTGAATGATGCTGATAAAATAGAGTCTTTGTTTCAGGAGGGTCTTAAACATTATAGGGCTGGTGACTATTTTGAGGCTCATGAGTCTTGGGAAGAACTATGGTCTGACTATTACTTAATGGATAGAAAATTTATTCAAGGCCTTATCCAATTGTCTGTTAGTTTTGTTCATCTAGAAAATGGGAATATAAAGGGAGGAAAGAGTCTGCTCAATAAGAGCACTGAAAAATTTGTAGAATTTAAAGGCGTGCAGCGTGAGATTGATGTAAATAATCTATTGACCCAAATAAATCAAGTAAGTGAGGCATATGACAACTTAATTTCAAGTGACGATTTTGATTGGAAAATTATTCCACGGATTTAATGAATATGGAAAATATATTGCTTTTTATTAAAGATTTTGAACTTGGGTCAAAGGTGTCTAGTATTTGTGTCAGCCACGAAAAAAATGTAGAGTTTTGTGATGAAAATACTAGCCCAGATGATTTTGTTGAGAAATCTCTACTTGCAGTTATTGATTTGGATGAGTCTGTATTTTTTTCAGTTGGATTAGTTTCTGAATTAAAGCGCCACGGGATTAAGATTGTCGGAACGATGAAAGAGGTCAAAGCAAAAGAGCTAAAAAAATTAAAGTCTGCAGGCTGTGATATAGTATTGCCTAGAGCTAGTCTAGTAAAAAATATACCACAATTATTGAATGAACTAATCTCTTGATCGAGACTCTAGTTGCAAAAAGAAAACGTGCATTAAAAATATATTCTTTCTTAAAAAGTGCATATCCGAATTCAAAATGCCCTCTTTACTATATTGCTGCTCACGATCTATTAGTTGCCATTATTTTATCAGAGCATTCTACATACGAGCAAGTAAACATTGTTACTAAAACTTTATTTAAAAAGTACCATTCTCTAAAAGATTTCGCTTATTGTAACATTGGTAGCCTAGCAGAAGATATACATTCTACAGGCAATCAAAATGAGAAAGCTGAAAAAATTAAACAAGCATGTTTGATTATAATTGATCAGCATAATGGTGTCGTACCATATAGTCTTGGCGATTTATTGGGTCTTCCTGGAATAGGAAGAGAAACAGCCAAATGTATTATGGGTGAAATATATAATATCCCTACAATCGTGATTGATACTCGAATGGTGCGAATAATGAAGCTTCTAGGTTTGACAAAAAGTAATGATCCTAAAAAAATTGAGTCAGACATTATGGGCGCTTTTGAAAAAAAGGTTTGGCTGAAATTATCTCATTTGATCAATGATCATGGCAGGGCTGTTTGCGTGGAGAGGATACCGCATTGCAAAGCATGTGTTATAAACCAATTATGTCCATCATCGTACGTTTAGTGTTTGTTCTATATCGCTAAAACAAAGTAACTTTAAACTTCAATATTAGTTGTATAATACAAGCATGAGCCATCCAATTATTACAAAAAAATACCATTTTTGTGCCTCACATAAATATGGAAATGATAACTGGTCAAAAAAGAAGAATCTAGAAGTTTTTGGGAAAGATTATAATTCTCATGGGCATAACTATATTTTGGAGGTATCTATTACTGGCCCTATTGACCCTGGATCAGGATGGTTAGTTGATCTTAAAAAACTTAATAAATTGGTAAAGAAAAAAGTGGTTGAGATTTTAGATCATTCTCAGATAGAGATAAATATTGAATGGTTTAAAGATAGACAACCATCGTCTGAGAATATACTGATTTGGGCATGGGAAAAACTCTCTCCAGAGATTAAAGAAGGTAAAATACACAGACTAAGACTGGTCGAAACCCATTCAATTTATACTGACTATTATGGTCCAACAGAATAATTTTAAAGATCAATTCTATTTGATTCTTTCTGCTATTTTTATTGCCTCTTTAGTAACCTGTAATCTGATTGCGAATAAGTTTGTAATTGTTGACCTTGGTTTTAAAGTTTTTATTGTTTCTGCAGGTATTCTTCCATATCCGTTAACCTTTTTAGTTACGGATTTAATATCAGAGCTATATGGTCAAAGAAAAGCCAACCTGGTGGTTTTCTGTGGCTTTATTGCTTCATTATTTGTTTTATTATTTTTGTGGTTAGGGGGGCAGTTTAGTTCTATCCCTGAATCATTAGTTAGTGATGAAATATATAATTCGGTATTTCAAAATGCTTGGAGACTTATAGCTGCATCTATGATTGCATATTTATTTGCGCAATTTATAGATGTACGCATTTTCCATTTTTGGAAAAAATTAACAGATGGAAAACATTTGTGGTTGAGAAATAATGGCTCTACAATAGCTTCTCAATTGGTAGATACTACTTTGGTAATATGTATTCTTTTTATAGGTGTATGGAACACCGATCAAATACAATCAGCGATAATAGATGGCTGGATATTTAAAATGCTTATGGCGCTATTAGACACTCCAATAATATACGGTATCATTTTTTTACTAAGAGGGAAGATTGACATAGCGAAAGATTGATTTAATAAAAGGATAAATAATGAAGGAATATGATAATATAGAAGATTTAACTAATAAACTTCTGGAAGAAATAGGTGAAGATCCAAAAAGAGAAGGCCTTATCAAAACGCCTTTACGTGTTTCGAAAGCTTGGAAGTTTTTTTCAAACGGATATAAACAAAATCTTGATAATATAATAAATAATGCTATCTTCAGCGAAGGTAGCAAGGATATGGTAGTGGTGCGTGATATTGAATTTTTCAGCTTGTGTGAACATCATCTGTTACCTTTTTTTGGTAAAGCCTATGTTGCATATATACCGAATGGTAAAGTTATAGGACTATCTAAGATTCCAAGAATCATTGATATGTTTTCAAGAAGATTACAGGTTCAGGAGCGTTTGACAAGGCAGATAGCAGAGGCAGTTAAAGATGTTTTAGATCCTATTGGTGTGGCGGTAATTATGGAAGGACAGCATATGTGTATGCAAATGCGTGGGGTAAAAAAACAAAGCAGTTTGGCAACTACTTCATCAATGCTAGGAAAATTTAGAGAGTCGGATAGAACTAGAGCAGAGTTTTTGTCAATTATTGGCTTATGAGGCAATGCGCTTAAAACAGCCTATGGCAGTTACATATAATATTTTAGATCTAGGTAAGTCACATTATAATGATGCTTGGGAATTGCAGAAAAGATTACAGTCTCAGAGAATATCTGGCCAAATTGATGATCAGTTATTATTAGTTGAGCATTTTCCTGTATATACTCTTGGAAAGAACACTCCTAAAGAACATTTGCTGACTAAAGAATCAGACAATATATCAATAATTCAAACTGATAGAGGTGGAGATATCACATTTCACGGCCCAGGACAATTAGTAGGATATCCCATTTTGGATTTAAATCAATATAAGCGGAGTATCTCTTGGTACATGCGTGAGCTCGAACAATTAATTATTGATGTTCTAAAAGAATATGATATTAATGCTGGGAGGAAGAAGGGTTTGACTGGAGTTTGGGTCAAGGGTAAAAAAATTGCAGCATTAGGGGTTAGAATTAGTAAGTGGGTCACGATGCATGGGTTCTCTTTAAATATCAATCCGGATTTAAAATATTATCAGGGTATCATCCCATGTGGAATAACAGAATACGGTGTTACATCTATGGCTGATCTGTTAAACGATGATGTCCCTAACATGTCAGAGATAAAGGATACCCTAGTGAAACATTTCATTGCAATATTTTCTGTCTATAAAAACTAATGGCTAGATTAAACGGATTTACAAAGCAACAACTTCTTGATGTATACAGGATAATGTTTTCTGCCAGGGCATTAGATAACAAAATATTAATTATGTTAAAGCAGAATAAGGGATTTTTTCATATGGGTTGTTCAGGGCATGAGGCGGCACAAGTTGCTGCCGCCCTAACAATTAATGAAGGCGGAGATTGGTCTTATCCTTATTATCGGGATGGCGCATACACATTAGCTTTGGGGATGACTCCTAGAGATCATTTACTAGCTTTTTTAGGAAAAGCAGCGGATCCTAACTCAGGCGGACGCCAGATGCCAATGCACTATAGTAATAAAAGTCTGAGAATAGTATCGCAATCTAGTGCAACAGGGACCCAATATCTCCAATCGGTTGGATGCGCGCTGACTAGAAAGCTAGAAAAAAACAAAGAGGTTGTTTATGTTTCTTCAGGGGAAGGAACAACTAGCCAAGGCGATTTCCATGAGGCGCTTAACTGGGCGTGCATAGAAAAGGCACCTGTTGTTTTTCATATACAGGATAATGAGTATGCAATAAGTACGCATAAGTCTGAGCAAACCGCTGGATCTGTTTATTCATTGGCTAGTGGATATGAAAATCTTTCCAGATATGAGGTAGATGGGACAAACTTTTTTGAAACAAACTTGGCATTTAAACAGGCGGTTGAGAGAGCTAGAAGAGGGAAAGGGCCATCAATCATTATCTCGAATGTTGTAAGACTACTGCCTCATTCTAGTTCTGATGATCAAAGAAAATATCGTACTCCTGAAGATCTTGAAAAAGATTTACAAAGAGATCCGATTATTTTGTTCAAGAATAATTGTGTAAATGAAAAAATATTTACTGAAAATGATATAGTTAAAATTGAAAAACAAGTTAATAAACAAATCGATGAAGATGCTATATGGGCGGAAGACCAGGATCATCCTGATGTGAATACGGCATTAAATTATGTTTACAGTGAAGAAAATACTGGCACAGAAACTAAATTGGTGAACAAATCTGAAAATATTGTTATGGTAGATGCTATTAATCACGCATTGCATGAGGAGATGGCTAAAAATGAAAAAATGGTAATTTATGGGCAAGATATTGCTGATCCCAAAGGAGGTGTTTTTACGGCCACAAAAGGTCTGTCTTCTGAATTTGGTAAAGAGAGAGTTTTTAATTCTCCTCTAGCAGAGTCAAGCATTGTAGGAACTGCGGTTGGAATGGCGGTTGCAGGATATAAACCTGTAATTGAAATACAGTTTGCAGATTATATCTGGACAGCAATGATGCAGATAAGAAATGAGGTTTCAGTAATGCGCTATAGATCCAATAATGATTGGATCTGTCCTCTAATAATAAGAGTGCCAGTTGGTGGATATATCCATGGAGCCTTATGCCATAGTCAATCTATCGATGGTTATTTTATGCATATGCCTGGTATTTATATTGCTTATCCTTCTAACGCAAAGGATGCAAAAGGTTTATTAAAGATGGCATGTAGAATGAATGATCCAGTAATCTTTATGGAGCACAAAGGGCTCTACAGACAGCCTTATGCAGCTACTGAAGAGCCAAACGAGGACTATTTACTACCCTTTGGCAAAGCTAATTATGTAGCTCAAGGTGAAGATCTAACAATCATATGTTGGGGAGCCATGGTTCAAAAAAGTATAGAGGCTATCCAGGAACTAGGTCTTGGAGAAAATTCCGTGGAGGTTGTAGATCTCCGTACTCTTAATCCCATTGATTATGAAACAATAACGCATTCACTTAGTAAAACAGGTAAGATTTTAGTTGTTTATGAGGACAATTTAACAAACGGACCAGGTGCGGAAATTTGCTCTGTAATCACAGATAAATATTTTGATTTATTAGATGGCCCGGTTAGAAGAATAGCTTCAAAAGATAGCCCAATTCCGTATAATTGGTTTTTAGAGGAAAAAGTATTAATCCAGATGGAAGATATAGCAAGTGCCATAAATGATTTATTGGAGTATTAAATGGTTGTAGATGTAGTAATGCCTAAAATGGGGGAGAGTATTATGGAGGGCACTATCCTTGAGTGGTATAAGAAAGTTGGTGACTCAATTGAAAAGGATGAAACCCTTTTAGAGATTGGTACGGACAAAGTTGATTCAGAAATCCCCTCACCGGCATCTGGGACAATATCTGAAATATTGGCAAATCCAAATGATATTGTTGATATTGGTAAGGTCATCGCCAAGATTGATACTGTTGGAAGCGATATTCAGGAACAAAAAACAGAGGTAAAAGAACCAAAGTCAGCAAAAGATAAAGAAGTAGCTATTCCCTCAAAATCAATGCCTTCTACTGAAAAGAAAGTACAGAAAACTCAGAAAAATATTATAGTCAAGATGTCAGATAATACAAACAGTGCTATCCTTACGCCAGCAGTGATGAAAATTGCAAGCCAACAAGGTGTTAGACTAAGTGAGCTTGAACTAATTGATGGGACCGGTGCAAATGGAAGAGTCACAAAAAAAGACTTACAAAACTATATTAATACAAAGACAGATTCGGATTTTAAGCCTATCAAAAAATCTGTTACCAAGCCAGTTTCATTACCAAGCATTCAGGGTGGCAAAAAAATTCAGATTGATCACATGAGGAAAATGATCTCTGAACACATGCGCTATAGTCTTGATACATCTGCGCATGTATATATAATGAATGAAGTGGATATGACTAACATTGTGCAATATGTTGATGAAAAAGAAGAATCATTTTTTGCTGAAGAGAGGTTTAAACTTACTTACACACCATTTATTATTCTTGCAACCGTAAACGCATTAAAAGATACACCTGAAATGAATTCTTCTATTGATGGAGACTCAATTATTTATCATAATAGTATTAATATTGGAGTAGCCGTGTCAGTTGATGGTGGATTGATGGTTCCAAGCATATTTAACTGTGATGAGAAAAATCTATTGGGAATTAGCCGCGATCTGAATGCGATGGTTGATCGGACTAGGAAAAAAAGTATAAGCCCAGATGAACTACAGGGGTCAACATTCACAATATCTAACTTTGGTGTGTTTGATGCTACTATAGGTACACCTATTATAAATCAACCTAATGTTGGTATACTTGGAGCTGGTGCTATAAAAAAACAGCCAATAGTCATAGAAAGAGACAATTCTGATATAATCGCTATACGTAGTATGATGATGCTATCACTAGGCTTTGATCATAGACTAATTGATGGCGCAGGTGGAGCTATTTTTATTGCTAAAGTTAAAGAAAATTTAGAGAATATGGATTTTAAGGATTTATTATATTGTCTGAATTAGTATCAAAAGAATATAAACCTAAAGTTAGGCTTCAGATTGGGGAAGGTTATAGATTTGTAAATGGTGTTGTAAATAATTATAAACTAAACACAGTTTGCGAGGAGGCAAACTGTCCAAATATTTATGAATGTTGGAATAGAGGTACCGCCACGATCATGATTTTAGGAGATGTCTGTACTAGAGCGTGCGGTTTTTGCGCAGTAAAAACAGGCAAACCAACTTGGAATGACCCACTAGAGCCATTTCGGACAGCTATGGCAGTGAAAAAAATGAAACTCAAACATGTGGTCATAACCTCAGTTGATAGAGATGATATTAAAAATGATTTTGGTGCATCCATATGGGAGAAAACCATACGAGAGATTCATAAATATGTTCCTGATTGCACTGTTGAGGTTCTAACGCCTGATTTTAGGGGTGATAAATCGTTACTAAAAAAAGTATTTAATGCAAAGCCTGAAATATTTAGTCACAATGTTGAATGTGTTGAGCGAATCAGTAAGGTAGTAAGAACTCAAGCAGATTGGAAAAGAAGCCTTAATGTATTAAGATACTCATCTGATCATGGATTATTGACCAAAACCGGAATAATGGTCGGACTTGGAGAAACATCTGATGAGGTTATTAAGACGATGGAAGAGGTTCATGATGTAGGCGTATCAATCTTTACTATCGGCCAATATTTACAACCAACAAAAAATCATTTAAAGGTGAAGTCATACATTACCGAAGATATATTTGATCAGTATAAGAATATTGGGATTGAAATAGGTTTTGATATAGTAGAATCAGGGCCCTTAGTTCGTAGTTCATATCATGCTGATGAACAAGCAAGGCTAGCAATAAAATAGTTATATGAATATCAGAAGATAGATTGTTTGTGTTTTGTACGCCATTATTGCAGAAAAAATAATTATTAAACACATTTTTATATATAAATTGTTTTGGCATAATGATTGCGATAATAATTAATCATAATTAGACAGGAAAAATATGGCAGATAAATTATCTGAAAAAGATATTGACAATATATCAATACAGGGTACAGAAGAGTATGCAGTTATGCCCCTTCGTAATACAGTATTGTTTCCTCAGCAAGTTATACCAATATATATTGGCAGAGAGAAATCACTGAAACTCATATCTGATCTTGAATCAGAAAAAAGCAAATATATTATTGTTGTTGCTCAAGAAGATGGTTCTATAGAAGATCCGAATCCTGAAGATTTATACGCTTATGGAACGCTAGCAACAGTACTGAAAGTTTTTGCAATGCCGGATAATAGTAAATCAGCTATTGTACAGGGCATTACTCGTGTGAAAATATTAGACTATATTAACAAGGAGCCTTATTTCAAGGCAGCAGTCAGTACAATAAGTGATGATCCTATAAGTGATGAGCTAGAGATTGTCAGTATTGCAGATAATCTTAGAAGAACGTTTTCAGATTTGATTAAGGTTGCTCCAAATCTTACAGAAGAGCATACTGGCATGCTTTCTAATATCCAGAAGCCAAATAGGCTTGTAGACAGAGCAGTTTCTCTAATGACATTACCTAATCAAGAAAAACAAGATATACTTGAAGAGTTAAATATTAAAAAGAGAATCGAAAAAGCTGTTTCAATTATTAATAGAGAAATTCAAAGAATAAAACTTGGTGAAGAAATACAAACCGAAGTACATGATGAAATATCAAAAACACAGAGAGAGTATTATCTTCGTGAACAGATGAAAGCTATACAAAAAGAGCTAGGAGAGGATGAAGGCACTGTTGAATTAAAAGAACTTGAGGATAGAATTAAAGCTGCAAAAATGCCAGAAGATTCTGAATCGGTGGCAATGAAAGAATTGGATAGACTTTCAAGAATCCCAACACAATCACCTGAATATAATGTATCTAGGACCTATATAGAATGGATTGCAGATCTACCATGGAGCAAATCATCTAAAGACAGGATAGACGTTAAAAAAGCACTAAAAATTTTAGACCAAGATCATTACGGACTAGAAAAAGTTAAAGAAAGAATAATAGAATATCTTGCGGTTAGAAACTTAAAACAAAAAAGAAATCCCGATGGAAATGTCCGTGGACCCATATTATGCTTTGGGGGACCTCCAGGAGTTGGGAAAACTTCACTTGGTAAGTCAATAGCCAGAGCTATGGGAAGAAAATTTATACGTTTATCTCTTGGTGGGGTCAGAGATGAAGCAGAGATCAGGGGCCATAGAAGGACTTATATTGGAGCTCTCCCAGGAAGAATTATTCAAAATATCAAAAAAGCCGGAACTAATAATCCGGTATTTATGCTTGATGAAGTAGACAAACTAGGATCTGATTTTAGAGGAGATCCTTCATCCGCTTTGCTAGAAGTATTAGACCCAGAACAGAATCATTCTTTTAATGATCATTACCTTGAGCTTGATTTTGATTTAAGCAAAGTGATGTTTATAGCTACAGCAAATAATTATGGGAATGTCCCCCCTGCGTTGCGTGACCGAATGGAGATTCTAGAGTTTTCAGGCTATATCCAAGATGAGAAGGTTCAAATAGCTAAGCGACATTTAATTCCAAAACAGGTTAAAGAAAATGGTTTAAAAAAGCCGGAAGTATCTTTAGATGTTAATTCAATAAAAGAACTAATTAGTGGGTATACTAGAGAAGCGGGTGTCCGCCAGCTTGAAAGAGAGATAGCCAATGTTTTGAGAAAAGTTGCGAGAAAGATTGTTGAAACAAAAGTAAAACAGATTAAAGTAACAAAGACAAAAGTTCACGACTTGTTAGGCGCTTCTAGATTTCATTCAGAGCTTGCGGAAAGAACTACTGAACCAGGTGTTGTGACTGGTTTAGCCTGGACTGCTGCTGGTGGTGATATTTTGTTTATAGAATCAACAAAGATGCAGGGCAAGGGTAAGCTCACTCTAACTGGTCAACTCGGAGATGTTATGAAAGAATCTGCCACTGCAGGTTTAACTTTTGTTAGAGCCCATGCAAATAGTTTTGGTATTGAGCCTAGTTTTAATGAAGAGACGGATATCCATGTCCATGTTCCAGCTGGCGCAATACCAAAAGATGGTCCATCTGCCGGTGTAAGCATGGTCACTTCGCTAGTTTCTCTTATGACCAATACACGAGTAAAAGATAGAGTGGCAATGACCGGTGAAATCACGCTTAGAGGAAATGTTCTTCCTATTGGTGGCGTAAAAGAAAAAGTCACTGCAGCTCATAGAGCTGGAATTAAAGAGGTAATTCTTCCTGATTTGAATCGTAAGGATTTAGAAGATGTCCCAGATCATGTTTCAAAAGATTTAACCTTCCACTTTGCTAAAGAGATTTGGGATGTTTTAAAGGTTGCTTTACCAGGAGTGACTAAGAAAAGAAGAAAAATTTCTCAGGTTAAAAATAATGAAAAGTCTTAATATATAATACTGAATGGGCGTTTAGCTCAGCTGGTCAGAGCGCTGCCCTTACAAGGCAGATGTCGGGAGTTCGAATCTCTCAAC